>Ga0065711_1026206_pt1 | contig 93464 bp, 59 predicted proteins | sample Hoacrofraction12_FD_59098 | JGI IMG/M metagenome (GOLD analysis project Ga0065711, IMG submission 59098) | Hoatzin crop microbial communities from Cojedes, Venezuela - Epithelial fraction 12 v2 (version 2) | ecosystem: Host-associated > Birds > Digestive system > Esophagus > Crop | place...
CCTGGTCTCCTTCATGCCATTCATCGACTCGGGAGGGGTGAGGAGAGAGGTTGCCAGTGAAGACTGAGGCAAAAAAGTTGTTGAGTACCTCAGCTTTCTCCTCATCTGCTGTTGCCAGTTTGCCGGTCTCACTCATGAGCGGGGGTACGCTTTCTTTGACCATCTTTTTCCGGCTGACATATTTGTAGAAGCCCTTCTTGTTATTTTTCACATCCCTTGCCAAGTTCAGCTCCAGCTGTGCCTTGGCCTTCCTGACCCCATCCCTACACAACCGGGCAGCTTCCCTATACTCTTCCCAGGAAGCCAGTCACAGCCATGCCTCATCGACAGCCGGGGATTCCCTGCTGGCACAACCAGGAGGACCAGGGTCGACATTGCTTGGCTCATCCTCACTGGTGACATTCCCACTGCTGATGTGCTCCTCTGGGAATGGCATTTGCCAGTCTGAACCCTTGGATAGACTGGAAGGGGCCATTTTTCACCATGGTGGGTGGTGTTCACATCTGGAAGTTTGATCTGAAGTTGCTGTGCCACCGGAGCCACTGTGTGAGAGAGGAGAGCATCTCAGGCAGGTTTGGCAGCTCTGTTTTGAACATTTATGTTGTTCCTACCACTTAGCAGCAACAGTGCAAGCAGATGGGAGGCCCTGTATTGGTGGATTTGTGCAAATTTATGCAAATCAAGACTTAAAAATACAGCCTGAGGGTTAGGAAGGTCTTGCTGCCAGGAAAACAAAGCTCCTGCCTGGAGGAATGAAGCTCCATAGAAAGTTTGGGGCATCTGAAGAAGGATTATTAAGTAAAAACATTACCAGAAAAAAAACCCTGAAGTTGTGGGAGTTATGGACCATTTTCCTTCCTGCAGTGGCATATACAGAAAAAATGGAGACAGGAGTAGCACATAGCATCCACCATGCCTGTTGCATGGAGCAACATCTGAAGGTAAAGAGAGCTGAATCGGCACAACTGCCAGCCCCACTGCTAAAGGACGGCTCTGGACAGGTAGAGTTTGCTACCACTTGTATAGCCGGAACCTTCCAGCAGATCTGATGAAGTAGTTTCTGTTTTCTCTCAGATGGTAAACAGATGCTGGAACACGTGGATTTATTTCTACGTAATCCTGGTTGAGCTTTCATCCAATCTGGAAAAACAGAGCAATATGGATACCCTCCCTCCTCTTAAAAGGAGCAGAAAATTTCAGTGACAATGGTGACAAAGTCAAAGGAGTGATAAAACACCCAGGCCAAGTCTGCCTTCCCCTTACTGCTCTTCGCTTGACTCCTTGTGCTCTCCAAGAAGCCCTGGCTTCCCCGCCTGTCACTGCTTCTGGATTGCCTTCCTCACGGGCAATGCTTGCACAGCACCTTTCACCTCCCCCCACCATGCACCAGCGCAGCACGAATGCAGCCACCTCCTGTGCCCATCTCTCTGCTCTAACTCCAGCCAGGAGACAGTGAGAAGTTTTACATATGTAGACGATTCATTTCCCACTTATGTGATATATTGCTGTTATTCAGGAAACAAGCAAGGACACTGAATCTGAAAGTCACTATAATTCTACCATGCAAGCGCCATAACTTTATACTGTGAAGCTACCTTTAAAAATATGATTGGAGTATTATGTTTCTGTGTTATTTTCTTACCGGAACACAATAAATTCTTGTCAAGCCTGCTAAAATTGGAGGATTTTATTCAGCTAAAGCTTAAATCAGTCTGACTTATGCAAAATTTAAGAGGGATAAGAAAGGTGCCCTTTGCCATATCTCACTGGTACCTCATATACCTTGAGATCAATGTGCCTTTCAATATTCATCGTGATGGGCTTTATTCTTAATTCTCACAGGTGCAACAGTCAGTGGGAGCGAGAGCAGGCACAGTATTGTTCCACGTACCTTCATCTTGGAAAATGAAAAGTTGGAGAAGATTTGTCCATTATCATTTTAAGATGCACAGTTGGGGCTATTTTTGGTTCTAAGCAGTTCTATGCTTAGGCAATTGTCTTCCCTTTGCCATTAGCCTTTACTTTGCTTGATCAGGTGGCGTGTCATGTGGTACCTTCCCGTCGCTTTCTTGTCCTCAGAAGTTTTGTTGGGATTTTATGTGAGGAAAGGTCTCATTATACCTTCAAAATCTGAAATCCACATCTGCTAACTGTGGGGGGAGGGGGGGTACAGACAAAATAGATAGCTGTATTTGCATGGAGAAGCTTTATGCCTCCAAATCACAACTGAATGACCCTGTGGTGTGTAGTGTGCACAGTCTGCACCCGAAATTTTAATTAACTGGGTAAGGAACAATCTGTCATTGATGCATATGATGAAATCTTGTCACGTAAAAAAATGGATTGCATGTAAAAAATAAGGTTCACTTTTACCATGAATATTTCTTTTATTTCCTCTGGAAACCCTGCTTATTGCCTTTCTTTAAAAAAAAAAAAAAGTAATCAAGAAAAAATCTGAGGCTCATTATTCCCTGTCTGTTTTCTGTATGCTTTACAATTTCTGAAGGATTTTTCCAAGGATGATGAGGGACAAGATCCTTGTTAAAGAACACTTTGAATCTCATCCAACAAAGATGACAATAAATCTTCAAACCATTTCTGACCATATGTCACAACTCCTGAAAGCAAATGAAGGCTTTTACAGCTTTTAAATAATCTTTGGCAATGGCAGCTGTTAAGACACTTATCCTCCTCCCCACTCTTTCCTTTCTCACAAATGGGAGAGAAAGGTTATGCTTTCGTTCACCCTGCTTCCAGTGTCACACTACATGACAGGTTGCTGTAAACTAAACATTAAAAACAACATGAAAGGTCTACTTAGTGTGCGCAAATTAAGAAACCTGTTATCCACACAGCTCACGCAGTTTTCAAAACAAAGAAACCGCCTTATCTTCCTAAACTATACCACTGTTCAAGGGCAAACTGCATTTACTTTGGGGTTTGTAGTGCTAAATCAGCTCCAGACACCAAGAAATAAATAATCCTGTTAACCTCTGTATAGAAAGCTTGCAAGGGCTGAATTCTATAAATCACTATATTTACTACACTTAATAGTATGATTTTTGCATCTGTTTGCTCCTGTTGAAAGGCTCAGATTAGTACATCGGACTGTAAAACAGGATCTGAATTTTAAGAAAACAGTAGTGCTTGTGACTTCAAAAGAGCATTTTCCTCCTTACAGAGTATCTTATGAGTTATGCGGATCAGTCTAGCAAACCTGGGAGAGGGCTGCACTGAAAGAGAATCCATTTATCCATAGGCACATTGTCATATACTATAGGTTTTGATATAGAAGCAAAAAGTATGCACTACTTTTTAAAATATTTGTTGTGGAAGACAATATACACAAGTGTCCCTGACAGCACTGGCCAGTCTTCAGTTACTGGATATGTGTAATTTCTAGCAGCTGAAGACTTCATCAGTAGTGAAATGCTATGTTTACTGGATTTTACTTATCCAGAAACTACACAGGAAATGCAAAACCAAAGCATATTCTGTGTTCAACCACATCACTTAGTTTTTATATTTCTTGCAGAATTCTTAGTCTACAAATCAGCTCATACATTTCATACACACACACACTTTTCCTCAATATGGGTAATACATGTGACAGCCGTGAGTAAGGAATCTAATTATAATGTTCTAAATATTCTTTATCACGTTTATCTGTCTCAAAAATCAGCTTTAAAAAAACCCCAAGCATTTGCTCTATTCTGAAAATCTTGCTTGACACCCAGTCTTATTTTTATTATAATCTAACAACCCTCTACAATTTATTGTGATGAATGGATGAACCAATCAATTGGTTTCAATGCCCACTGTGTATTTAGGAGCCAAAGTTCCATAGGCATGAAGCGGTGGAGTTTCAGATCCTCAGCTGTGCAAAGCCTGATATTTAAAGTACTCTTTGGCACTTACATAGTTTTAAGAGTCTAGCCTCTGATTTTTGAAAGTTTTTGAAAGCTTTACTTTCGCGAGTTTGATGCCAAATTGGTTCTGTCTGTTCCCATCTGGGCATTTCACTTGGTGGGGAAAAGAGAGTGTCTCGGAATAGGACATCTGCTGACTGGTTGATAATGCCAAGCCAACAAAAATCGAAAGCAGAAGAAAGATGGGATCTGGAATCTATTTGGGGATTTATGAAGCATCGAGAAGAACAACTTGGAATCCCCTCAATGACACAGCAACGATTTTACAGATCACATTTGAGGCAATCAGTTCACTTCTTAATTTTTTTTTCAAGAAACAGAAGCAAAAAAGCAACTGAAGAATGCAGTGGTGGTTCTCACCTTAGACTCTAGCCTTTAAACGGAAGATCTGGGTTCAACTTTCTCCTCAGCCAGGAGAATATACCTAAACCTTTTGTCTTCCAAGAACATGCCCTCATCCATTCTGTGTTTCAGAGTGAAGATTTCTGTTCCTGGTGTAAAACATTGTCTGTGGTGAGTAAACGAATAGGAATATGCAGCTTTCTGAGGTTTATCTCAGTACTATTAAGTTAAAATAATGGCTTAGGCCTAAAAAATATTATAAATATATCCACCCACAAATTTATAAAACTATTTATTCATCTATGCAGATATCTTCCTGCAAATGATACTTACAACTAACCTGTCTGGCAAAGCAGGTGTCTTCACTCTCAGGACGTAGTGAAACACATGACATATGCCAAGTATTTGCTGAACAAATACAAATAAGCAGAAACTGTGTACTCTCTATGATGAACAAAAGAAATGACATGCATACATGCTTTCAAATCCAGCCAAGTTTCTCTGAGCTGTATTTTATACTTCCCATTAATTATATAGGAGAAATGGGAAGATCTGGAACTGAAGCAGTCTTTAAGGAGAGAGGCAAATAAATAATTAAATACTGCATTGCTTCAGATAGCTTCCACATTCTTTTGCCCTAACATACCTCTTTCAAGCTTCAGGGAATTAATAAATTAGACCACTGATCCATCTATTACATCTACTTTGGGGGACCACAAAAAAAGGAAAAAAAAAATCAGTTAGAAACATTTCATCTTGTAATTTATTCTCCTTTACTATTGCTTAAGATCTTCCCAACTGAAAAAAAAAATAGTGAAAAGTCCATTTAAAAACCTGGATTTACAAGTGGATGTATTTATTTATTTATTTAGTGGATTTCATGAAAATACAAAAAGTGTACTTCCAAACATTCACAGAAAACACCTTATATCCGCAGGTAATTTGTCTTAAATACACATACGTGTTTTAGATAATACTTGATTTTGATTTAAGATATGTTACTTTTGATAAGTTATGATAAATCATAAAAGTTGTAGGAAGAAATAATATAAAAAATTGAGAGGCTATATTCTTGAGTTTACTCCATGAGAAATGACAGTTCTACCTAAATCTAGTCAAAATTCATGAACTGTGTTATTTCTAAACTGAGCTCGCGCTCAGGGTGTGACCTGGGATCGTGCATACCCCTCCAGCTGTGCAGTCCCTGTTTGCCATTAACAGCAGAGCCTGAGAAGCAGGCACAAATGCCTCAACTTGTATTCATTCCTTCACAGGTTCAAGCCCCATCTCACAGGCTGGGAGATTAAAGTTAAATTTCCTTCTTTTCTAAGGGGAGGCAGGTTAAGGAACAGTAGATGGGACCGTCTTGTAATTTTGGCATTATTTCTGATGAACACCCTAATTTAATAACAGAAAGTCCCTAGATGAGAAAGCAGAATCCCAAGACTGTCCCTCCCCTTCCCTTTACAAATCTTCACAGCCAAGAGTTGTCTTTTTGATTAATTTCTTCAAACTTACATGCTGAAAATCCATGCCCATGGCTTCAAACATACTTTGTAATATACATTCCTGTAAAAATGTTTAGGCTGCTCTTGTACTGCCCCATATTTTTTTCTCCCTAGCCAAGAAAACACAGTGTACCCAAGAAAACACCGTGAAACAGCTGCTCTCATCTCTTCCCTCCCTTGTGATAAAAAGCACCAAGAATCCCCTTTAAATGCTACAGTGCAATATGGAGGAAGATTTAAACATTATCATTAAGCTTTCAAAATGTCTAGTTCCAGATTTAGCTGGTTTGTTTCTGCTGATGTCATTTAATTATAAATGCTGAAGCTTTTAGCAACACAGAATCAGATATGTTTGGTTATAAATGATTAAGTGTGCAGAAAGTTTTTACCAGCACATTAATCATCAGGTATAGAAAGAAGCATGACACTGGTTAAAAATTCACCACTTCACTGCCCATGGGAAGTGTAAAGTTTTAGCAATCAGAGATTGCTTACCTTTATGACAGGCCAAATGCTGAGTAAGATTCGTTGAATTTGCATTCCCCTAAACAGTACTTTCATTTGGTTAATGAGAGTAATTGTCCTTTGACAGGATGAATGGCAGCAGCAGGAACAACAGCAGTGGCAAAATCAGATTAGGAGTTTTAGATATGCTTTATTGGATGCCTGGTCCCGGAACCTAAACCAGATGCCAAAGGACAAACTAGTTCAGGGGAACACACGTATCTCAGTACGTCCGTGTGTTTACCTGCCCAGCTCTGCCCAAAACACCCACTTTCACTCTTCATGTGATCCAGCAGAATTGGTGTTATACTGCAGAACAGCAGCGCACAGAGACTCTGCACAAAGTGTGGCCCCTCTGTGGCAATTTTTGAAAATACACTTAGTAAAGGGCTGTGTTTCTATTTTCAGGCATGTACAACTGCAAGCACCTTTAGGACCCGGGATGTTCATGTGCATTTTCTATTACTTTCACACCAAAGAGTCTTCCTAAATGTTACTCATCTCTGAGTGGGAAAGTCCCTTTCCTGGCTTCTGTAGGGCTAACTTTCAGACTGGGCCAAGCTACTTCTATGCGTCAAGCCTGAAAATAACTTGTTGCAAAGCTAAGTCATTATAAAAGTGTCTCCAGCAGTCCAGGTTTTGTATTCACGCCTTCTTTCTCCCCTAAATGGGTGAGGAGTGTTTTGATGTACCTCAACACTTCCTTTAACTCAGTTAGGGTAGAATAAAAAGCCCTTAAAAGCAAATGTAAAATAGAAAACGGTTGGAAATGTTTACAGTAATCTGTACTTACACTAGATGTGTGAACACCAAACCTACAAGATTTCTCTGTATATCCAGATCCCAGAGACGCCCTCAGGAATCCTGCTGTCCCACATTCTTATTGCACTTCCTTAATGAGCATCTGCTCCTACTGAAACATGGTGGGTTTTATACACTATTTCTTCAGGTGCTCTCTGGGAGTTATACACACATCCACTTCTCTCCAGTTCCCAAATGTATTTACCTCTTTGACTTATTGAGAAGATGATTTAGACAGCCCTCCCTTCCAAAGGAAGGTTGTCCTGCTGCTGCTGTAGAGATGCAAGCACTGCTGTGGCAGAACAGTGTTGCTTCCTGCACTTGACTGACCAACTACAATCTCTTTGATTTATGAATAATTCCTGTGTAAAAACACCACAGCAGAAATTTCAGTGACTCCATTTACATTTATAAAATCAGATGCATTTTTTATGGAGATTATCAAATATACTTGATACTAGTATGAAAATGAGATAAATGTGTTCAGCTCATTACATGACCTCATAGATCAATATCAAATACTTGCATTAACCCTGCTGAAATGGCAGCTGTTTTAGAGTGACTGTCCCCTAAAGCTATCTTTGACAGATACCACAGTAACTTGTAAACTAGAAAATCTAGTAGTGTCACCATCTAGCTAGGCAAGAAGCACTGGAATAACCCCAATACAGAAGCAGGAATTTGAAAACTGTAGAAATCCAGACTAGGATTTTGCAAGGTGCAAGCTTCAAATGCAGTGGCAAGCATATTTTAGCACTCCAAATACTGTGAAAAAAAAAAGTGTGTGTAAGAAGCCATGTAGATTTTAAGTCTGTTTCTTTGCACCCGTGTTTGTAATTTAGATACCGCAGATACAGAAACTATATATTGAGAGATACTTTTCATGTGGGAAGTCTAAATGGGGTAGTACAAAAATGACCAGCCACGACTGTGACCTTCACTCATTCTTTTTTTAATAGGTTTACTATTAGTTCATCATGTTTGAGTTTCTTTATAAAACAGCAGATGAAGTCTGCAGAGTAGAGCTCCAGAAAAATATTAACAGAAAACATGGAAATTCAAGTAAGCAGCAGTAATCTTCTGTATCTTTTCACTAAGTGACTGAAGACTTACAAGAAATCATTCATATATTGTATTAAAAGATCCTTAATACTGCTCCCTATTATTAATCTTCAATAGACTTGCAATGGTATTTGAGGGATCGTTATTACTTTGCTTATTCAGATAAAGGCACATTTTTTCTGCAAGAAAATATGCTAAAGCATGACTATTAAGCAATTTCAGTACAAATAACTTTCATGTTCTACCCAAGTAATCATCTGATGAAAAATATACGAAAGTTTACAGTAACATAAAATAAATATGGTGTGTGTAATGATGTTGCAAATTAAGGCTACCCAGCAGAAACCGTTTACTTTTTTCTAACATTAGCATAAAATAAAACCCAACTGAGATTTCTTTCAGCCTCTCCCTGCAGGACCAGCTATACCTCCTTTAAAGTGAACTTTCAGGATAATAAAGGAATGGCATGATGAATATTCTAAAAGGTCAATACTAATTAACTGCATTAATGTATTTTACATAGAAACAGCTGTTTGAGGACGAGGACACTGATTTTTTTCACATGTGTACCAGCAAAAGTTCCTTCAGCAAGATTTCTGTGAGAAACAACTTGAAGGAAGGCAGTTAGAGTACAGAGCTTTAAGAACACTGCAACGCATATGGAGTGCGTGTGCATATTCTCAGTGTGTGCATGTGTGTATATACACACATACACATAAATGTGTTACGATAAGTTTGCTCAGATCATTCGTTCAGCAGTGGCAACATCTGCAAAGGAAACAAACCATACACCCACACATACAGTGCCAGCATTGAAGGAAATCAAACATCTGCCCAGATGCTGTGAAGTTAGCTCGTCTGCTAGCCGAACTCTAACTTGAAAATTTCATCTAAACACTTTGTATGGGTTCAGCTACAAAGAAGCTGTTACTACAAATGATCCATCATGTTGTCAACCTCTCTCTTAAAAAGATGGGACTTTCTACCTCAGAATGGTTTGGCTGTCTGTGAACGACAAAGAAAATCACTTCCCGGGCTTGTATCTGTGCATTGTGTGTTCTCCTAACATTAGCAAGCAGTGCACCGCAACAAGAGGTTCTGTAGAACAAAGCGCTTTCTGCTGAGTTTTCAGGAGTTTTTACCACAGACTCATTTTAGTTCATTCACGTGGTGCGTATGAGATTTGCAGAAAAACATCTGGTTAAATTACATCCAAAAAACCTTCACTTTCTGCACTCCAGCAATGTTTCCATTCTCAAACCAGTTTTCTGCTGTCATTCTATTGGCCTTCCAAGTGACAAGACACTGGTTAATGGTACCCAAAGTCTATCCATTCATTAAAAATTAATGAAGATAACATTTGATTCCTGAAAAAGCAAATGTTTATAATTTGCCTTACTCCTCTTATGGTAAGTTTTATAGAGTGGCTTTGACTATTATTCGTACATACAGCCTTGAAAAAAACAGCAGTTTGAAAGCTGCAAGGCCAGGAAAGGGCTACAAAAATGATGACAGGATTGGGGCATCTCTCATGTAAGGAAAGGCTGAGCAAGCTGGGACTGTTCAGCATGGAGAAGAACTGGCCCAGGAGGGATCTCATCCATGTCCACAGAGGGAGGGTATAAAGAAGACAGCCAGGTTCTTTTCAGTGGTGCCCAGTGACAGGACCAGGGGCAATGGGCACGGACTGAAACACAGGAGGTTCCCTCTGAACATCAGGAAAGACTTTTTCACTGTGAGGGTGACCAAGCACTGGCACAGGTTGCCCAGAGATTGTTATGGAGTATCCAATCTCAGAGATATTAAAAATCCAACTGGACATGGACATGAGCAACCTGCTGTAGTTGATCCTAGTTTGAGAAGTGGGGTTGGACTAGACGATCTCCAGAGACATGTTCCAACCTCAAACATTCTGTGATTTCCTAAAGAACCTTCTGTGATTCATGTGAACTTTGGCCATTTCTCTTTTCCTCCATTCCTAAATTCCACCTAAATTCCATCTACAAATAAACTTGTTTACAGTAGCCTTTAGCTTTTTAGTATGAGTTCCCTCTCCTTAGCTGGAAAATCTTTTCCTCACTTTGCTGTCCCCAGGGCAACTACAGCTGTTAGAACTCTAGAAGTACAGTAGTTTAAGGGTTAGAACAACCTTAGCATGCTGGGCATACGGAGGCTGCTTTTATTTCCTTAGCAAGTAACTGGCCAGTCTAAGGGGTATTTTTTGGAGAAGAAAAATAACATGCAAACAGTCAATATTACTTCTTGCTACACCATGATAATATGTACTAAGGAAGAACAGATGTCACTTCTGCAACCCATTGTTTATTTCAGATTACTGGACGAAAGGTCGTCTAAAAAAATGCTTACAAAATGGAAGGAATGAACTATTATTTCAATCAAAGTAACAAATATTTTTCCTAAAATACTGCTTTTTCTCCCCAGATGTGAATTTTTTATACTTCTTCGGTTCATTTCTGGCCATAAATGCAAACAAAACCAAGAAATAACACCGCTATAGTTTCTTCAGAGACTAAATGAGCTTTCTCTTTAGATGATCACAAAGAAGTTTCATATTTTTCAGACATCTAGTTGGCAAAATAACAATCAACTTATTTAGCTCATATATAATATTTACCACTGTATTTTAGGCTGACTAGTCAATAAAGCCTCCATTCCATAAAAACTGAAGGAACCATTAAAATGATATAAAGAGGATAGGCATGACATAAAAAAAGGCCTAAAAATCTTTTTTTTTCCATTGAATGGAGTATATGCCTCTGCATTCTTTAAACAGACAGAACATGAATCACTTTCTAGAAAGATACTCTTTATTGGATAAAAGTATAAATAATGCCAGTGCCAAATCTTAAGGCAAAAAGAAAGTAAGAGTCACATTCTTCTTCAGAAATAGTACCTCTGTTCTAATGATAGCTACTGAATGCATCAGCTAAGTGTCAAAGAACAGAGAAAGAAGAAGAGAAAGAAGATTTAGTATTAAAATCTACAGACATAAAAGGACATTTTCATCATTCATTTGAGCAAAGTTCCTTTACTGTTTTCTTAAATTCTGGCTTTCCTAGAAGAGAGTATTTTTATTTATATATCACTATAGTGGTCAATATAGTAGAAAAATGAGAATATAGTAGGAAATGGAGCAAAAATCAACTGTTCAGTGTCATGGAAAGTAACTGTTCCATAGTTCTTTTCTGTTCTCAGTACAAAATAATATAAGAAAAGCAGGGAAGCTAGAATGAATGCCAACCTAATAGATTGCTGAGTGATCAAGAGATGGGTCAGAGGCTACTCATTGAAAAAACTTACACTTGACTTCAGATTATAAATAGTCAAGTCTAGCTCATTTTTGTGAGCTGGCAGTGTCCTGAATAATTTTCCTCTTATGTATATTGACCAGCTTCTCTTATTTGACATCTCTCCATTTGCATACAATTGTATGTGATTTACAGTGTTTTTTTTCCCTCCCGCAACTAAAATTATAACTCTAAGAACATTTTGACACCTGCAACTGTCATGTGAGGACACTTGTATGCACAGTATGCATGTGTAGTTCTTTTTAGGTCTCTTTCTACCCATCCTTCAGCACAGGAAACCAGTTTGGTCATAAAGCCTTAACTTCCATAGGAGGATCCAGACATTAGGAAGCAGAGTCTCCACCACTAAATGGTCTCCTGACATTATAACTGAGACCTGCGGAGTGAGAATACCAGAACTGAATTTATGGATGAGAAGTTTAAGCCCTAAGGAAAAAGGGAAAAGTGCATTTGATGGTGCTCTGATTACTTCAGGTTTCACAGGCAACAAACTGCCACTTGCATAAACAGTCTTTGCTCAGAGCAGTTCAGCATAGTAGTAATAAGAACACTGGTAAAGCTGATGGGTAGATCTGTAAGGATCATTTCAAGGCTGTGCTGTTTATTAATCTCTCAAATTAATAAATAAAATTAGAAGTGTTAAAATCAACTACAATTTTATAAATAACACTAGAAAATACAATGTTCCCTGGCAGTGCAGTGTTCAACTTCATATACTTCCACCACATTATGAAGCCAAGACTATAAAAATCTTAACAAAGCTGCAGTTCTGCAGTTCATGTTTTCAGGTATATTTCTACAGGAAACCAAACTGAGATTTCTAATTGAACAATTGAAGTACAATATCAACAATATCAACTCTAAAAATAACCTTTTAAATAGAATTTTAGTAGAATTAAATTAGTGCTGAGGTTCTTACTCATATTTCATCAGAATACATTTTTTAAATTCTGTTAAACAGTCTTTCCTGCCGATTTGCAGAATCTGTCTGCTATAGTGAGTCCAATGTCAGTATTTCTGATACATTACAGATTTTCTAGCTATATTATTACAAAATTATTAAGTTTCTCTGGTTCCCATTCTAGCTGAACAGCATGAAAAACACTTACTTTTAAGTGCTGAATGCAACAGACACACTAATCACGATCTTTGGCCTGAATGTAAACCCTGAAATCTTGAAAATGTGCTGAATACATTCAGAAAAAAGACTGAAAAGTAAACAAAAACAAATCCTCTCAGATAAAAAGAACTCCATACTTCAGGTTACCTAGGGTGATAAAGCCAAGGAAATGTAATGTTTGGCTTTTTTTTTCTCTCTGGTACATTCAAAAGGGTTCGAGTTTTGCCACCAACAATAAATAACATTTTATAATACCTAATAATGCTCTATGAATTGCTTCAGTCTTCCCTTATGTTCTGATAGAAAGGAAGACTTCGTGACTTGATGTAAATCCCAGGTACACTGCAGTCACTGCAGATTTTGTGTTGGCCAGGACTTTTATCTTTAATCTCCAGCAATTACACTTATTTTCAAAAAGCGAAGGTGCAATGTCACTTAAGAGACAATTTTGAGATTTGAAGAAAAATGTAAAATATTTGATGAATGGTTATCAGAGTTTACAGGCTATATAATCTCTAATTTTGACCGAGGACACAGCAAATCTGTAAATTTAGAAGTCTGTGTTAGCACACCCAGCAAATGGAAAAAACAGAAAATACTGTGTCTTCCTTAAGCACACTACAGGCATTTTACCACTTGTTATCTCACCACAAATTTTTAGAAAGAAATACTGTGTTTCTGAGGTATAGAGAATCAGATTTGCCACTTATTATTACTAGGTCATATTTATGTTCCCTCCAGACACAGCATGTTTACCTATTCCGTGAGTCATCCCAGCTGAAATCAAGACTGAGGCCGCATTTGGCCAGTTGCAATATTCTACTCCTCTGTCAAAATGAGGATATCTTGAGAGACAGTAGTCATTTATGACACTACTTACATCTTTGGCTTCTAGGAGCTATCTAATCATGCCTTCAGAGTAGACTCTCATGAGTGACATGTTTGAGAGCTTCTCCAGGCCCAGGTAAGTAGACAAATAGCCTAAATAATATGCTAGCAAAAGGCATTAAAAACACCTCTCCCAGTGAATGTGTGAAATCCAAATGTCTTCTCGGTTCATCTAGAATATTCAGGATAGTCTGAAAGGCCTGACATATATCACGAAAGATATTTCTACTGCTGACATCCAAGAGACTGCCAACTCTATGTATCCAACAGGTCCCTTTGCCCTTAAACTTTCCTTTGGCAGCAAAGCATCATTATGACTACATGCAGTCTACTTTTGTTAGTAGTCATGCTTATAATACTCTTCCAGGATGGTTAAATAATGGTTGTCTACAGGCATCCATAGCATTTTCTGAAGCTTCAAGAAATAAAGTGAAACAAATAGCATGCGGTGATCCTTTCAAATCTTGTGAGTGACATTCGATAACAATTCAGGCATCTTAGAAATGTTCCTCAATGAAAAACATTAAGGAAAAAAATAAAACCAAATTTATCAACACTCACATTTTTGTGTACCACTCTGCATGTAATTATCATACCTTGCAGCCTCATCCTGTCATTCGGAATAATTTTATTTCGCTATTAATATTATACACAAATATTCTGTGAAATTTTTCCTCACATTACAACCCTCTAAAAGTGACAGCTTGGTGTTAGTGTATTTAGCATAAAATCAGTCTATATTATGTATAAACAAAAGTTCTGAGACTTCATTGTTATGTAAAGACTTCATATATATGAATAGACATCAGAAGGGTTAGAGGTTAGAAAGATTGCTGGAGCTGTATTTATATTTTACTCACTGAAATAAGAAGAAATAAAATCTTTTTTTGTGAATAGAAACTCTTTTTTTCTTTTCTTTAACCACGTCCATGAATACAACAATTCGAATGATGACGAGTATCGCATTTGGATATGTACTGTGTATTTTTAGACTACTTAAAGATTCATGCTGTCTCATCTGTTTTTCTTGATTGACAGCTACTCTGTAATTAAAGTGTGTTGTAAAATGTCATCAAATAGCCTATAAATTCCTGACTTTCTGTAATATCTGTAAGCCGTTATATTAATTATTTTCCAGTTCTGTATTTTATATCCTTTGCATTTCGTAGAATCATAGAATCACAGGATCATAGAATAGTTTGGAAGTGACATTTAAAGCTCATCTGGTCCAACCCCCCTGCAGTGAGCAGGGACATCTACCACTAGACCAGGCTGCTCAGAGCCCTGTCCAACCTGACCTTGAATGTTTCCAGGGATGGGACCTCCACCACTTCTCTGGGCAACCTCTTCCAGTGTTTCACCACCCTCATCATAAAAAATTTCTTCCCTATATCTAATCTAAATCTACCCTCGTTTAGTTTAAAACCATTGCCCCTTGTCCAATTACATCAGGCCTTGCTAAAAAGATTGTCCCTGTCTTTCTCATAAGCCCCCTTCAGGTACTGAAAGGCCGCAATAAGGTCTCCCCGCAGCCTTCTCTTCTCCAGGCTGAACAGCCCCAACTCTCTCAGCCTTTCCTCACAGGAGAGGTGTTCCATCCCTCTGATCATTTGCTATGAAGTCTTCTGTATGTAGATTCACAAAATGTTTAAATTTGAAGACAGTGAATGTAGGCTTTGTGTGATTCCTTTCTCTCTTTTTGTCTAGTTCTCTTCTGTGAACTGTCATGAAGTGAAAAAGTGGGGAGAACATTTGGAGAAGATTAAAGATATTAGAACATTTTGGTTTGAGAGAAAACTCTAAAATGTTGCTATTTAATTATATGCTCTTTTTTAGCTGCTGTTCCTGAGATATGTTTTCAATTACTGTTTTGAAGACAAACTAACTTCATGGTAGGAAGGGTATGAACAAATATTGGTGTCCATGAAGCAGTCTGTCATGAATTTGGCAGTTTCAATTATCCCAGATTTGATTGATAGGAAAGGCTGAGCACGCATATCTAGCTGACCCACGCACAGTGTTTTTGTAGCCCTTATTGGAGGGTGGCATTTACATGCGCAAAACCCTAACAAATCAGTGAAGGAAACTGGTGTACAGAAGGCTAATTGAGGAATAGCTCATAGTACACAAATCTTTTCTCGTAACAGAGTTAATGTTTTCTGTCAAATTTTAACTCATAATGGATATGAATTTGTACACAGTTCCAGATGGTTGAAAATGGAATTGAATGTAGTGCTAAAGAAATACCACCATAAGAAACATAATCGTGTGGTTTGCAGTCCAAGATGTAGCTCACATTTGTATTCAGATCCAGCCATGATGACAAAAGATTACACACAGTGCATACCTGCATCTTAGTCAAGTTTTGCAATCTGTGCTAAGCTCTTCATTGCCAAGGACAAGAATAAGATGACCCAACAGCTTTAAAATAGTTCATGATGCATTTTCTTCTTTAATGTTAGTCTAAAATCCTGCTTCTAATAGAAAATTTAATATTAGAAATACAGACGAATAGAAAATAATTTTTTAATCTAAAGATGAGATGCATAGAATTACCACCTAGCAAGACAGATTATTTTAAAATAAATTTGTTTTATTACAGTCTAGAATAAACAAAATAGGAAAAAAAAAAAAGGAAAAGACTGACCATTTTGGAGACCTGAGACTGAGAATCTCTGTGTTTATGTAACTTTCAGGGAAAGATAATGAAATAAATATCCTCTGGCTGGTTTGAAAAAAAATAGTGGAAAATCAATTTGTCTAATACTATGCAGACTACACAGCTGCTGTGGACCCATATGTTTTATTACACTTCTGTAGTGACTCTAACTTGTCACTAGCCTAGAGGTGCTAGCCTACATAAGTGAGTATCAGACACCTCCTTACATAAATGAGATGAGCAAAAACTAAAGCAGCAATAAACATTAGTTCATTTGATTAACACTGTGGCCAGAAGGCATTAGGGACAAACATGCACACAAAGTTCTGAAGCAGCTCTCTACATTTAAGAGTTCTTCTAATATTTATGACATTTATTATAAGGAAGAAAAAATGCTCTTAGAAAATTTAATAATTTACATTCACATAATAATTCACATAGTTTAAATATTACTTCTATCTCTTTTCCTTACCAATATACGTTTGAATTTTTTTTTCTGTATGACCTTAGCTGACCCATTTTATGGTACGCACAAGAAATGAATCATTATGTAAAGGTGCCTGATTTCCCTCAATAGACAAAAAAAGACACAGCAACTGGTCATTCTGGATGAGTTTTCACTGTTCCTTGAGATTTCTGTTAATGACTGGAGGAATCAAAATTCCTCCAAAATCGTGACGTTGAGGCTAACCACCTCTATCTCTCAGATGCTGCAGTTAGTAGAAAAATAGGAACAATCTTACTGTTCATGTTTAAAACTGAAGCATATTGGGACAAAATAATCTAAAACAGTTAGAATCACTGTAGGCTTAAAGTAGGCAACCTGAATGAACCCATCTGTGTCCAGTAATAAGAAACTCCAGTCCATTTCAAACCAGTTGTGTCTATTCAATATTTCTGTAGTTTAACTGCCTTACAAGTATCTTACTAGGTTTCCCCAGCATGATGTAACTGCATTCCTTTTCCTTATCCGCTTAAGATCTCACACCACGCATATCACTGTGGGAGAAGTCATGCTATATAAAAAACAGTGCAAACAATATAGAAAAAAAATATTAAACTGTATCTCTGACTGAGGCAGAAAGCCTGACCACAAATCTGCTCCTGGTAAAGACTAATGCAATGCGTGTCAACTTAATGCCATTTTGGGTGCAGTTCAGCTCCAGCTTAAAAACCCTAGTGCTTGACTCATTTAAAACAGGCACCCAAATATAGGGATGCAGTGGAATTTGAGAGACCCTGGAGTACCTGAGCCAGCCACAGATATGACAGAGGTGTAACATGAGCACCAAGACTTTCTGGACTGGCAGCTGGAGTCCAGCTGTCACGCCCCAGGAAATCAAAGTGACATTAGACTACCGTCTACTTAGTCGACTGACTGACCAGCATACTCAGAGGAGACTGGAGATCTCTTCGGCTTACCCCAAACTAGACAGCTCTACACAGGTAGCTGTGACCTGTCTCTGAATCTCTCTTATACAGGAAAATCATATGCTTTAAGAAAAAGCTATAACTCTTCGCGAGCGTTATATGTTTTCTCTTTTGATATGAACACACAATGCTGCTCAGTGGTACATATTTTATCAATACAGTGTGCAGAAATAATATTTTGGTACAGCTTATGTAGGTAATTCTATATATCTGCTAAAGTTTAGATATGTACATGACATATATCTTGGATATATCAATACCAATGTCAATCATAAAAACAGTAGAACTATGATGGTAGTTTGAACTGGATATTGGTTTCAACTAACAATATTAGTGTGACTTGGAAAGACAACTATGTTAAAACTGATACAGGCCTGTGAACTAATCTTCTTATACCTGAGACCCACGTCTCCACTTATGTACCCGGAAAACACGTTTTTTCTTCATGATCTCTATTGCTGTCATCTATTACCATTACAATATCTGGAAATAAAAAAGCAGCTTCAGCTTTGTAACCATGTAATGAACACTTCTAACTCATTAACCCTGAAAAAGAAAGATTAAGACATACAATTTTCTAAAGTTATCTAAACTACCTTGGGTCATCATCAAAGCGAGGGCAATAAGACCTTAATGACACAAACTTACTTTCATAGCACTTACGTCACTATTTAACTGGGTTTTGGCTGGGACAGATTTTATTTTCTTCATAGTACCTTGTATAAGACTATGATTTGGATTTGTGACCAAAACAGTGTTGATAGCACCTCCATGTTTTAGCTATTGCTAAGCAGTGCTTGTACAGCATCAAGGCCTTTTTTGCTCCTCATACCGCCCCACCAGTGAGCAGCCTGGGGGTGCACAAGAAGTTAGGAGGGGACACAGCTGTGATAGCTGACTCCAACTGACCAGAGGGATTCACCATACCATATGATGTCACGCTCAGCAATAAAAGCTGGGGGAAGAAGAAGGAATGGGGGGGACTTCTGGAGTTACGGGGTTTGTATTCCCAAGCAATCATTACATGTGATGAAGCCCTGCTCTCCTGGAGATGGCTGAATGCCGGCCTGCCGATGGGAAGTGGTGAATGAATTCCTTGTTTTGCCTTGCTGGTGTGTGCAGCTTTTGCTTTCCCTGTTAAATGGTCTGAATCTCAACCCACGAGTTTTTGCACCTTTACCCCTCTGCTTGTCTCCACCATCTCACTTACGGGGGAGTGAGCAAGTGGTTCCATGGGGCTCAGCTACCTACCAGGGTCAAACCACAACAGTAACACATTTGTCTTATTTCTACAATGAGAGGTCTAAATTTGGAACTAATTTTGTGTTGGTTTTATTTATTAAATGTGTCAGAAGTAAATTTCATTCCAAATATCTCAGCAAATCTAAAAAAAAAGAGACAGCATTTTATATAATTTTAAAAAGCTTGAATTATTGGTTTGAATGGACTGAGAAGAGTGAAAATTTTAGCAATTTAAAAGAAATATTGTTAAATGTTGTCATAAAAAGTTCTATGAACAAAATATTCAATGTTATGTTGCAGCATGTGCATGCAATTTCATTTGACATACGAATCGTTGAGGCATACATGATATTGAAGGAAGGTATTTTCAAAGAACATATTGCATCATCAGTTCTGCAACCTCTTGCAAGAGGTCTTCTTCACAAAGTACTGTTAATAGCTGAAGCAGCATTTTTGTGTCAAGAATTTTTGATGCAATTATGTTGGCAGAGCTGCTGTGATTTCTGTGAAACCAGACGGTATAGGTTAGAAGACTTCCTAATGTCTCTGGGTGTTGTGGTTATATTTTACCAGATCAGTCAATTATGATCACAAAACATGTCACCTTCCGTTTAACGAGTTTTACTTCTTAATCTAGGTAAGCAATGTGTGTGTTTGTGTGTACGCGTGTGTGTGTATGTTTCTTACAGATTTTTAAAAGTGGAAAAAACTACGTATAAAGATTGAATTCTGATATCACATCGCTCTTTTTTTTCTGATGCACAACATGTACTTTCACAAGGGGATCCACCAATCTAGCATAACGTGAAAAGAAACTTCGGTCTTTCAAGGCATTTTTATTCTTTTCAACGATTTGCTTGCTGTATATCTAGTCACACTATCACTTTATGACTTACAAAAGAAATCTGAGAACCAGTATTACATATTTAGTGATGTCAAATATACTGCACATTTTTTTATCATGGAGCTGGATTCCAGCTGGTAATACAGCTACAGTCAGAATTTGTCATGAACCTGGTCAAAACCTATCAAAAGCCTTTGCTTTTTGCTAAGCTTTTTGCTCAACTGCCAAATGCAGGCAATGCTGATAATAGTTAGTCCACAGCGACAGATAGTATATTCCACTTTCATCCTCCAAAATAAAATACAAGTCTCATTATGTTAGCAATACAGATGTAAAGGTGTTGAACATCTGGATTTGGGCACTGACCATTAGGCTAGTGGAAAAAGGAAACAGCAGCTCGGAATCTGGATCTGCATCAGAACTACTAGAAGTCCGTAACTGGATGACCCACAATCTCATGTGAGGTCATCAGCTGAATCATTTGTCTTATCTAGGACATTGTATCTAGGCAAAAGTGATAAAATGCTTTAATACTTTTTAAAGATCTATGCTAGAAGAAAAAATACCCCAAGTTTTCTGAAATCAATGCAAGACGTGAAAACGCCAAAACAAAGTTAATGAACAGTTAATCCCTAGTAATCTGAAGTTACAAATCATTTCAGGTCTTTCGAACTCTCTTGGTTACACATAACAGTATCTCCTTGTAATCTACATGGATATTCACAGACAAGGTTTTCATTAAATAAGTAAATAATACTGAGTTTATAGAACAGACAGACTTATGATACTATCATGGATACATTTAGCCTTTCTTTTTTTAAAGTCAGTTACTTATCAAGCGACTTTTGTCACTAAGTCACTCCTTCCATTAGAGATGTTTTTGCCCTTGTACATACTATGACTGAAAGAAGGTAGAAAAGAACACCAAAAAAAATTGCAAAATATGAGACCTTTTTTAATACCTTGTTGTCTTAGAATTACCAAAACTTAAGTATATCAAATTGTGAGCAGAACAGTATATTTTATAATCATTATGATTTAATATCTATCTTTCTAGAAATCTTCAAGACCATGTTTGTCTTTTTCAGCTTACAATCATCAGCAGCAACTGTTTGAAAAGCTTTTATCATGTTTTTCCACTCCATTATGTGCGGTAGTGTGTTTTTTTCCAAAACAATCACTATTATTCAAGTAGATGACCCCTAATTTCATTATCTTGCAATTTATGTATTAGACAACTATGTCATTTTCTGTAATTATAGCAAATTCGGTTTTAGTTGATGAGGTGTTCTCATCTGGTTTTGCTATAATTCCATTTTCAGATTAATGGTTTGGTGTTATCCAAATCTCTGATGCTTTCCTAATTAAAACCTTTTCAGGTAAAATACACTTCATTACACTTATAGCAAACATGTTAATCCATCAGGATTACCTCATAGGCCAGTGTTACCGGATGACCGACAATTTGTTTAGAGTATTTTTAAAGTATTAATATGGAACACTACAACTGAGGTTAACAAAGAAGTTTAAAGATTCAATATGTAGTGATCTAATCAGTACAATATGAGCTGAAAGAATTTTTAGGGGTTACTCCTGTAGTTATTCTGCTGAAAAAAATATTGTTTGCAGCTGGGCAGGTGATGTACAGTATTCACTAAAAAAAGTAAGCCAGCTGAGCCGGCTGAATGGGCAACAAACAGGTTTATTTTAAGCACAGCTACTACTAATTCTCTTTTTCAAAGGAGTACTACTGCTGCCGGTAAAACACGGCACTACTTTCCAGTTATATGTGTTAGTGGTTCAAGTTTCTCTACCTGAGTACCATGCGGCCTAGGTAGACAGAAAAGAGTCGGGCAGCTACCTGGCCCCAGGGAGCTCGAAGCATTTCTAATCCGCACGACTACCAGCCTTCGGGGAAAATGTTTTTGCTGGGAATTACTGGAGAATCAAATACTCCCCCACATATTGCACCCTGTTGCAGACAATAACAGATATCAGCAAGTGAAAGAAAGGAGATCTGGGGCCTGGTTTCATGTCCTGGAGATTCCTCCGTAATGCCCAACTCTCTCCGATGTCCCTGCAGGGCCGGAGGCATCGCCAGGGCTCTGCTCATCCCGCCAGGACAGCATGGGCACCGACGTCTGGAGGCAGTCTCCTGCTCTGGCTGCCCTAGCATGTGATGATAAGCTTATCCAGCAAACGTGACTTAAGAGACGGATTTCATAGAAACAGTCTGTAACTTTTCTTCCGAGGTAGAGAAAAAGCTGGCAACCAAATGATAAAAAGCCCTTCACTGAGTGAGGCTTATGAGGGCAGCAGCACCAAATGCAAGCTAAAAGCACACCATCCAACACATCACACCTTCAGGAATGTAATTTTTAAAGTATCTCCAGTTCTTTTCTTTAAAATGTGTTTAAAATTTACTGATATTTAAAAATTCACGGATTAATTTAATGCCATTTACAGTTTGAGCTTAAGAGGCAATTCATGTTTTCTAGTCACTGGTAATATGCTTTGCCTATTCCTGACCGCTCTGCTGGCACCAATTGGTACCAGTCTGCCACGAAAGCACATCACTTAAGCTAACAACTGCTACAATAGGCAAGGATGTCCACAGAACAGCTGCAACCTCATTTATTGCAGAAAAGAAAGAAAGGAGCACAATATGCAAGCAGCAGGCTATTTTTCCTTCCATTAAAATATATATTGCTCTCAGAGTCTGAATAATAATTTATCATTTTCTTTGTATTTTGGATTTGTTAATACCAAATTTAAAAGACAATAATGGAGATTAATATCTTTAATTTTCTACTTTACTTTGCCTTCAGAATACTCAGGCAACCTGCACCTTTCTTCTGTTTACCACTAATTCCTGCCACGTGGTGACCTGAATACAAACCTTGAGCAAGGGAACCATTTAAACAATCAGAAAGACCACAGGAACTTAGAAAGCAGAAATTTTAAAACAGCGCATACGCACAATCTTTGAACAGTAAAATTGCATCCAGATTCGCAGCCTAACACTCAAACTCACCAACACCCAAGCAACTGCACTTCCAGATTAGAAACAAACTTTCATCTGAATTCACTGCCTAATCCAAGAGCGCACTGAAACCACTGCCAGCAATACGTACTTGCATTGGCTAATTCATTCCTTGTATTCCTCAACTGAAATTTGTCCATCTGGTAGTTCTTACCTTCTGCATATTTTGGGGACCTTCTTTTTCCATCTGTGTTTTCATAGCAATAATTAAAATTGAATCATGATGTCCAGTTCATGCTATTAAACACTATGAAAACACAGTTAACAATTTTACTATATGGAAGTCTTAGAGAACAAGGTCGAGTTTAGCAAGAGGTTTTCAGGAAGGAAAAAAGGTTTCTTGGACTTCTGTGAATAACAGTTTCCAGAAAACAACAATTTTGAAAAAACATTTGAACAAACACTTGCTGAATGAGCAAAGAAACCTCACTAACCATCTTAAAACACTAGATGAGTATCAATTTCACCTAAAATGTCCAAACTGACAGGATTTAAGAACAGAGATGACTGCTCCAAAGCAAAGGTGGAAGGGAAAAGGTGAAGCTTACACTTTAGCGTACTGGCATCATGAGATCTTTTGTATCCCCACAGAGACCTTCTTCCTTTGGAGCCTTCATAAGATGGGGTGGTAACATCCACGTTTGGGGAGACACCAACAGTGGGTCTGACACGATGTGAGAACAAGCGGACATTTCATATACACTAACTTCTCTGTCTTTTTCAGGCAGACACTTTCCAAACTCGTCTGCATTGCAGTGCTGGAAGGAAGATGCAGAAGCTGAGTCTGAATATAAGGGGTTTTATTTGACCTTATTAAAGCTGGTAATTTATGATATCAGCCTCTGGTATACGAAATGATTATCTAGCCTTTCCTCTTCTGATGTCAGAGAAAAACTATCTGGATGGATTTTAAATTGTATTACTCAAAATAAAGTAAAATGGAAACATGAAAACAAAAAGATAAATTACCCCAATGGCCAGCTAAACTTGACAGCACAAGAAAAAGTGTACACCCAGTTTTTGTCCTCTGTCCCACTCTCTCAGTGCATCTTTCTTGTATACTTTATCAAATGCACGTTTTAGATATTTACAGAAAAAACAACATTAAAAATAAAAAAATACTACTTCTCCTAGAAAAGAGCTGAGGACTGAAACTGGCTTAAAAGGACTGGCAGAGTTGCTTGCAAAGAGTTTTCTTGACCTATACTTATAACTGCATTCTTAGAAGCCGGTTTATCCTTTTTTAAAAAAAATATTTTTTCCTAAATAAATATGTGCTATTACATTTCAATTAAACAATAATCTTTTGCCCTTTATACATCTATGTTTTGCTTTTAAATATACAAATAAATGGCTACTTTAAAAGCACTATAGTTTATCATTTTGGTAAGGCTTCAATAAAATTATATTAACTCATCTGAACATCTACATTACCTTAAGTGAGCCATAACTATATCCTCTTAATATTAAAAGCAAAGCAGCAGCTCATTTATGAGGCAGTAAATTAAAGTTAGTTCCAGTCTTTCTCAGTTCACATTTTTCAGAGCATGTACTCCCCCTGACAGTCTACTCGGTGTTTACTGTTGTACGGAAACTACACATATACCTTCGCTTTACCTTCCCCCCAGATCCATGGTTAATTGCATCTATTCATCTTGTTGTCTGCTGCCATCATCTTCTGTCTTCTGGCTTCTAGCGAAGGAGCTTTCTTGGAAATCTTCATTGCATGAAACATGTTCTTAGAATTATAATCTGAAAGTTTGGTTTTCTCTTTTTCCTCCACTTTCTTCACAGGTCCTAAGACCACCATGTTTGAACAGGCCTTCCAAAAGCAAGACCACGTATTTTCATGGCGGACAAATGAAATGTCATTTGTTACCACAATTTGTTGAAAATGTTTGTGTTGTGACCATATGGATTACCTTACACTTAGGTCGTGATTTCTTTAACCCTCAAGAGTACTTCAAAGTACTTTATGTTGGAAGACTGTTATGATGATTGTATCGGTACTCTAGCAGCCAACTGCAGCTAGAAAAACATATCTAGATGAATAAATCGTGCAGAAAACTTTCAACAAAATTATTTCACCAATTTTCCTGAAGTGACCTCTGTCACATTTAAAAAAAAACACAGGTGTACATGTGCCTTGTTGAAAAAATCTGAAATATTTATGTTTTCAGTAAGACACTTGATTTTCAGGTGTGCTGTGCAGTCCTAATATTTCCACAGTGTTATGGAAATTATAATTACTCAGGATATTTGAGAATTTCTATCATTCAGGATAGAAAATTGTGTCTACTGTAAACTTCTTTTCATTTTTGCATTTCAATCAATATTGATTATTATGTAAAACTACAAGTACTGTTTAAATCTACAAGTTACCACAATGAATGTGTATAAAGCATAAGTTTGTTAGTAAATATTTTGAGTTAAAGGATGTTCTGTACTTCTGACATTGCAATTGAAACACTTGATTTAAAACAAAAGAGGTATAGAGACATCTTCTCTTGAAATACAATAGCAAGAATAAGATTGCCACTCATTCAAGGTTCTGTAAAATTCCTGTCCCTTTAACTCTCTGCTCCTTAACACTTGCTTTCTCTCAAGCAAAAGCAGATTTTCAACAATGTTGCCCCAAAGACTTATGAGAGTTGTTGCTGACCAATTGCTGCTTTCCCAGTTTTTAGTCATCGTTCAACTCCCCAGAGACATGTTTTGACTCATTTAAACACCGCCCCCCACACCATTCCCAGTGAAAAATGAGAAATAGAGTTTCAAGATTCTGTAGTCCTTTTGGTACAGGCATCAGGCTTCCGCTTGTTCCTAAATAATAATTGTGGTATCCTCCTCTTGATGATGTAGACAAGTAAATCTACTTTAAAACCCTAAAGCCAGCAGAAAATGAACACGGGTAACACAGGGTACTTCCACACGGAGAACCCAAAGACACAGGAGGAAACCTTGACTCTGACGAGCACAATAACAGCATAAACCACTATATTTAGTCCTATAACCAGTTTCCAGTAATGGCCAAAATCAAAGTATATGAATAAGGTAAGCACATAGGGAGACACTTTATAACACTCAGTCAGTCCTTGTGTTTCTGCAGCACACAGATTTCCTGATCCAGGGATGACACCTCTGCATTTAGGAACTCTTGATGGCATTTATTTAATCAACTTTTGGGACTGCCCCTTGCACTCCTGTACAGTTTTGATATCCACAATGGCCTATGGCATACAGTTTTACAGGTTACAATGGACTGCACAAAGAACCGCATCTTTTCTGTTTTGCTGTTTTATTTGAATTTTTGTATATTGATATTTTATTTGATTTTTATTTTCTTTTTAAATCTTTAAGTTCTCCCTTCCCCAGTCCTGGAGGAAGGACAGTCAGGATCCTCCCAAGAACTGGATGCAAGCTCCACAGCAGTCAAGGGATGTCAACATTCCAAGAAGAGCGTGTTCAGCTCTGCCAGAAACTTCTAATACAGGAAAGGAGCAACAGAAGCCAAGGGTTTAACTTCATTAGCCAGCTAACACAAAAATTACAGGTCTGTTTTGTCTTCATGAAGAATTTACATCTGAACGTGAGTGAATAATAGCCTGTCTGCAGCTAGAAGGGCTGTCAGGCACACGCTGCCCTGTGCCACCAACTCCACAGGGGAGCATGGGCATGCCTCAAGCTGCCGACCCCACATTTATTGGGTTATCTCCTGGCTCCCTTGCTGCCCACACAGCACCAGCCTCTGAAGAAAATCAGGGTACATTCAGAGGCAGTGACGGCTTAGCTCTTGTCATGAAAAACAGCTGGGGTGCAAGGATGTTGCCGATCAAGGAACCAAGACTTTAGGCTCACTGATGAAGCACAGACATTGTCCTTTTTTTTCCTTTCTTCTTATTTTTTGAAGAGAAACCCACTGAAGACCACATACTCATTTCTACTCATCTTGCAGGCATTTACCGATGCAAAATCATTCATGCAAAACTGTTTAGGTGTAATCAGTGTTTAAAGGTCCCAGATTACCCAAAATTACCTACAGGACATTCAAATTATATTGAAGTTTTCAGAGGAAACCAAACATATTGCCACAATGAAGAAAACATTAAAACATTGATTACATATTCTAATGCATTTTACTTTTACCGGGCTTAAAAAAATGAATATATTTCTATTATCTTTGTTCGGTAAATCCCAAATCCATTTTACAGACAAACAGACTGGGTCATGGAAAGATTCAGTAACAGAAATAAAATTTGATCTCAAAAGTTCTTACGTTAATTCTTATAGTTATCAGACTGCTAAAAACTCAGAAGAAGTACTGACAAGTGAAAAATTACAAATAGTTCTTCATTCTAGTCAAGGGGAGATAACTCGTATGTCGAAGACTTTTAACTCCCACTGAGCTCCCTTTGACAAAAGCTCTGAACAGTAGGTGTTTGGATCATTTTTAATTAAAATGTGAATTTTCTTTGTAGCCTTGGTCTGACTTCATGATTGGTTTTGCTTCTTATAATCACTTACATTCAACACACAGGCAAGGTTCTTCTACTAAATGTGATGTCTGCCCATTCATTTTAAAAAGGTTTCTTAAAGAATAGACTAGAATCTCACACTGAGTTGTTTATGACATCCACTCTTTGTGAAGTCAGGAGGATGTTATTTCATGTAGTTGAAAGACTGTCTACATACAATGTCTGATCGTTTTACTAACTGAATTTTAAAAAATTCACTCAGTTGTTCAAATGTTGGTTTACTGTTGTATTGAATATTTATCCTAAAAGAGAGAGAATGATATTATAGCCGTGCGTAGGCATAAGAATAATAAAGTACCTGACAGCAAATCAATGAGTGATCCATCTCATACTACGAAAAATGGTATCTGTTTGCTGGAAAACTCTTACAGCTCTTGTAGTGCTATTTTTCCCTTGCATATAAAAATACACTCTCATTTTAGAATACTCAGATGTTACAACCAAAAGTTACCACAACCAGCACATCAAGAAAACTGTTGAGAAAATTGTAAGAGAAAACTCAGAAGCCTGCCTGCCTACGATGTACTTGTCTGAATTTAAAATTAATGCAATTACATAAACCAGTAAAGTTATTCTTGCCTTTCATCCACATCAGAGCAGAACTGGACCCCACCGGTTTGGTGTGCTCTGAAAACTCCAACAGTGCCACAGCACAGCAACACTTCTCATCACCGCAAGCAGCTCATCGCCCATCACCTATCAGCTGTTCTCAGAAGTAGCAGTGACAATGAGCCTCATAAAAAATATCTAAACAGGCATCACGCCTGAAGAGAGATACAGCTGAGAAGAGAGGGAAGCAGGCGGCTCCTCTTTATCCTACAGGCTATGGACTGGGATCAGTGTGTCAAGCTTGTGATTCCTGTTTCTGCTGCAAACCAGTAGACATTCATGATAACTGTATTTTGCTCAAGTGAATCCGTCCTGTATGTTGTCATATGACAGCATTCTAGCATCACTGGGCCTAACAATTCAATATAATAATAAAAAAACACAAACAGGGATGCATATTGGCAATGTTCTAAAAGAGATTTATGTAGAGCTTCCCTCCTATGCATCAAATTAAACTTTTATTGATCTTTCAGGAATTGGAATAATTTCATATGTCATTGCTGACTATAAATTTACCAAAGCCCTTAAAAACAATGCAGACTAGCTTCTGATTTTGAGTGGTCCTGAAATATAAAAACCTGAGATTACACTACAAAACACATATCCATTTTGTTGCTTCAAATTTATTGGTCATAAATGTTAGATACACACACTCCATCTCAACCAGAACCCCCAAAATTACTTTTATATAATTGGTTTGTAATAAACCACTAGCCTGAGTCTGACAGTATCATCTTGTACTAATGGTCTATAGCTGCATCTGAATCTATTTTAGGGATTAGCATAATCTGTAATGACACGTCATGCATTTAATGTTAAAAATATTCTTTGAACTTTTGCTGGTTCCCTCAAAGTACTAGGCAGTTTGCAAAAACAAGCCCTCACAAATAAAAATCTTCTCCTTAGATTCACCTCTGCTGTGGTGCATGGAAATTTTCCATATCAGGTAAGAGAGACAGAAGAGAGAGAAGGAGATGGAGATTCAGGCGCTAGAGCCTGTGAAACTATGACAGTATTAACGGTGATCTCACTGTCATAAACACTGTAAGGATCCACTGGGTCAAATAACTTCACTCCTCAGCTCACTTTTGGATTCTTGTCCTGTGGAAATTAGCAAACTAGCAGTCTAAATGTATCATCTATCTTTTATAGTGAACCAACTAACTCCCTCCAGGTCCAGACACCATCCTTGGTATACTTCATTGAGACTGAGACCTTCCTATAGGAAGTATAGATGCAGCTCCCTTGCTCTACACACCGTATTTTGACATTATACCATTAGACCTCCAACCGCTGTCCTTCTCAGGCCACATCCCAAGATATGCAAGGCAAAACCAACCATCCTGCTATGAAAATCCGACTTTGCTGGGCTGCGGTTTGGCCCTCGCTTTACTTCAGGGATTTTGGGAAACACCCACATGACTGTCATTGCAGCTCAGGGCGCAGGTCCCCATGCACAGTTCCCCCTTCTGCAGCGGTAACGCAGTCCTCCTGGTCACACTCGGTGCACACACAAAGGCTCCCTGTATCCCTCGGCTGGAGAACAGAGATCTCTGCCTGGCGCAGACGTCTACAGAAACGGAGCGACGGCTACAGGGGAACTCACAGAAAATACAAACAGGCTAAAAAAGGCTTTCCCTTTCACCCATCATGTTAAACTTCTGTTACCTCTTTCATCATTACATGGATATTTTTGGACAAGGAACCCCCAGAATTTCTGTGTTTGATTCACATGCAATCACTAAAAAAATGCACTGACTTTTTTGCTTATGATATTTTTATTCACATTGAGCCTTCTGAAATTGCATCATGCAAATGCAACTTATTGCATTAAAAGGTTAAATTCCTTTGCCTTAATTATTTTTCAAACTGATGACCTGCTTGTAATTTTAAACACCTTCAGATACAATGTGTAAACACAGGCGAAGACCTTCTTGTGAGATTTAGCAGCTGGGGAGCAGACCCAAATACTTTTTGAAAAGGTCATGCTGCTTCTTCTGGCAAATGTACAGCTGATTATTCGTCTGTTGCACCAGGTACATAACTTACACGATACAAACTATCCCCCAGTGTGTTTACAGGGCGGCTTCTTACAATCATGCTGGGGTCCGTTACTGTCCAACCAACTGAAAACAGGAGCTACTTCCAGCTATTGTAAAAATCACTATGTAAAAGCACGTTCTTTGTTTCCCTTTTACTTTCTTCTGTTTCATTGTGTCAGGGTCAATAATGCGAAGCACAAGACTTTTGCTTTACTATATGAAAATCTAATATGATCATTTGTACTTCTTGCACAGAGTCCATAATCTGTATTCACTTTGAGAGTTTATCTTCAGTTCATACTCACATTCCCCTTTCACTCAGCATTTGCTTGGCTTTCATGGATTATAAACCACAGAGATCAAATGACTCCAAAGGAGACACTCTGTGCTGTCACCTTGCAGGGTGTACCAGTCCTGCTCTGGATCTTGATGATGTTACAGATTGTGCCTCTATACCTGGCTTTGCTTCATGATGTCAATGCATTGACCCACACACCCCCAACTTCTTTTAGAAGTGTTCTTCAAGCAGAAGTAGAAAAAAAATCAAAATACTGTTTCAGTATTATTTCAGTGAACTAATTACTGTGCATCACTTTGGGAACTCTTGCTTTTAATACTTTATATTAAGAGCTGTCAGCATTGACTGACTTTTAATAAGAATACAATACATGAAATAGTGATGTAACAACAGAATTTTTCCTGCCACTTTTTCGGTATACAAATATGCAAGTACTTGTCCAACTGTATGTACCTGATGATACAACATGATTGACCAGTCAGCCTTGCTCTCTTCCCGTTCACATATGTCTGATTTTTCAGAGCTAACAACATCACATGCAGCATTGTTAATCTTTTAATCAGTCTGAAATGATTTCTTTTTGTTTGGACTCCTGTATCCTTCTGTTAGGGACCAGTCTGATCTGTGCTATTTCAAAGAAAAGCTTTTTCAGGAAAACTGTTCAAAACAAACACTAATTGTTCAGTGCCTGTGGGTCACACAAATAACATGACAAAATATGTTCTCATTATAAATTGTGATATAAACATGCAGACTTCTAATGATAGAGAGATATTATGCTATTTTTTCTTCATAAAGCATTTCCATTGATAAGTTATATGACCAGTTTAAGCCACATAGGAATTTTCTTTTTTGAAACGTCTGCCACCATGAAAGCATTGATTATCCTTTTGAGGTCAGTCAGTTGAGGGGGTAGGAATACAAAAAAGCAGTTTTTCTTCCAAAGAATAAAAGGTGAAATTTTCAATATTGAGATTTCAAGATCTAATTAAATCTAAGTTCATGAGTAACAAAAGAGACTCAAAAATTCTATTAAAATTGCAATACCAGAGAAAAAAACCTGAGAATGCTCTAACAGTAATGTAACTGCAGGACTGAATAAAACTGTTCTATTAGCCTGACTGTGAAAATCAATCATCAGCATCATGTACGAACTAAGCTGAATGAACTTCATTTAGTATTCACTTTAATGACAGTTCCACACCAGGTCTTCAAGCTATGAGCTCCCTAATATATAACTACCTCTTTCACCAATAATGCTCTCTTTATGAATAGCACAATAGGTATATCTCCACTAATCGACCGAGGCATAGGCACTTTTTCATTGTTTTCTTACCTCTCCAGCACATTAAATAACATGAACTTGCTATCAGAACAATTACGGATATATTTGTGCATGAAGGTTGTTTCATCCCCAACCATGCCACAGGTTTTACTGCATACAAAATATCATTGTGAAACAAAGACATTTCTTTTCTTGTTCATTTCTTCATTAGCCTTTTTTCTTTGGATGAAATGTATTTCTGTCCTTACTGTTGATTTCAAATGGTGGTCATCTGTGGAAGACCTGCAGAATGTAACCTATATATTATTTTTAAAGAGGCCTTCAGTCAACTGCCCAGAGAAGCTGTTAAAATTGGCAGATGATAACAAAAATAGTATTTGAACATAGTGTTTTGGTGCTCCCACAATCAATGACGTGGTCAAGAACCTATTGATCTTCCTGAATTGCCCAGTCCTGAATTAATAAACTTCTGCCAAGTGCATTCTTCAGTTGGGACTGCTCTATGTCCATCATGCAGTTAACATTCCAATGGACATACTTCATATAAATACTGGAGCCAGGAGCCAGCTGCACCTTTGTGATATGTTTGAAGAAAAGCAGAAGAAGAGCAACATGTTGTTTGCAAGCACTGGGAACTAAAGAATAGTTGTCCTTTTCTTTTCTCCCTCTCTATAATAAGCTTCACGTCCTTCTCTGTGTCTGCTGGCAAGGAAGACTGGTGCTGTGGTGATCACAAAATTGCACAGCCAGACACTGCCTAGCTGAATTCTTCTGAATATTGCATGAAGAAAATAATTTTTGGCCTCTCTGCTGTTCTCTACCACTGATTTTTTCCCCAAGTTTGTAAATTTGTCTGTGAGATTTCTACTGTTCTTTAAGCTTGGGTGGAAATTAGCCAATGGGCTCCAAACAGACACAAGTTGGAAGACTGTGTGATCACATAAAACTCCTTTCAGAGTTCTCTAAAATCAGGTTATCTTAAAACAAAAACACTATGGTTTTACTAGAAAGAAGCAACAAATGCATCGCCAAGTTAGATTTTTTGAAGGTGATTATCTGAGGCTTCTAATATACACAAAAAATACTGTTGATACTAATATCCCAAGAATATTGTGAAAGAGTCTGTCTAGATAATGATTTGCAGTTTTTCGTTATTTGTAGTGAAACAAAGGAACAAATTAGCTAACTGGGGTGTAAATACATCAGACAGTTCTTCTGAATAGCTAAATAGCGCACTGTGGGTATTACTCAAAGACGTGGGCCAGAAAAAACTTTAAGAATAAATGTAGAGTTAGCCTTTGAGTGGCCTAGAAAAGAAGTATTAACTGTAAACTGAATGTTTCCCATTACCTTTATTTGCCGTAGTCTTCCCAAACTACAAAAGTCCAGAATATGACAGCAGAGATGATCTAATTGTTTTGTCCCTTATAAGAGAGTTGGATGAAAGATCTCTAGAAACAACATTTGCCAGCAGAAATACAGTTTGCTTAACCAAACTATTCTTGCAGTAGAACACAATTTACAAGTTTCTTTAACCTCGTAGCAATATTTTGTATGTGTTATACTCTTGGAGTCAATTTGCTCCCTTGCCTTTGCCAACGTGGTGTGCCAACAGACCACACAGTCAAGCAGAGTGCCTATACTAGTGCTAAAATAAACGATAGTTTTTATTTGCAAGCATCAAGTGTAATTGGTAAACAGAATGAATAATAAGTATGTAAAATAAACAGTGCAGTGTCTCCAGCAAAGAACCAAGACTATTCAGCAGTGCAATGTGGGCAGTCAGTTGTCTTTATATACGTAACTTACAATCAATGCCTTGAAGATCAAATGTCTGGTCACAGATCTTCTGAGGTACCTGTCTTCGCCTGCACACACTGATAATATAGGTTTTAAAAACAGACAATTTTTTTTTTTTTTGCTTCTCAGTGTTCTGAAAAAACTCCGCATGAAACTTGTCACAGAAATTTCCCTCAGGAGGTAGACCTAATGTCTCATTAGACATTTCCTTGATTTCTTTAGTGTTTTCAGAATTTTAATACTTGATTATTTTCAAAGGTCTTGGGTGGAATGAATATAATTGCAATTAAATCCTCTCTAGATGCTTCGAGATCTGCTAATTGAACAGTCTGGGTACGAGCTCAATGTTATTAAGTATTGTGATTCCAAAACTAGGAAAAAAAAATAAACAAGTATTGTTTAATTTTCATTGCAGCATGGGGATAGCTTTTTCTTCCGTTTCACAGCTAAAATTCTTTCCCGCATATTTCATTTTCAGTTAACATCTGCTGTAATTGATTTCCCTAAAAAGCTTTGTGTAAAGATGTTTTTATGAAATAAACTAGCTAGTCAGTGGATCAAAATATTTTGATATAGAAATTCAAGGTGTTTCTAGAAAATAATATTTTTAAAAATTTTATTTTATGATTTTATTTATGTATTGGGGACAGCAGTTCACCAGTTTTGCCCCAAATTCATCAGTCCTTTCATTGAGCTCAAAATTGCATACTGAAAAAAAAACAATTTAACCATCAGAAAAAGTTTGGCTTAGTTACAGATGTTATAACTATTTACCTTTACTAAAATAATTTTCTATGTCAATATATTTTTATATATAAGAAAACCCAGGAGCACTTGAAAATAGGATTGTATTAACAATTAACTATTTCAAACATATCATTATCACTAAAGTAATGAGAAAGCTTACTTGTTAGAATAAAGCAAAAAATAAGCTCAAAATATGTGTCTCATAAATAATAAGGTATGAATAATACAATAATATGTTAGAATGGGTATGTTACTTTCTGTAGTTTTTTATGAGTGTTCAAACGGGAATGTCTTCCGTAAATGTATCTATCTTACATCAATGCATTAAGTTTCCTACAGTAGTAAATAAAGCAAAATCATACAAGGATCATATTGCCCTCTTACCTTAAACTTCTACCACACAGTAGTAGAGCTTTACGATTCTGGACAGACAGTTCTGGCATCGCTATGAAAATATAAATTCTTCATACAATCCCTTTAAAAATTGTCAATAAAAAGGAATATTCAGCTCTAAACTACATGAAAGCTGAGAATGTAAACAGTCTAGTTAATGAAATAACTTTTAAAAATTATTCTCTCAAGTTATGAGGATGTTTTCATAAAGATCTGTGATCTCAAATCCAACAACCAGTGGTTTAGAGCTATTTTTTTTCTTGACATTCCCCTACACAAATAATCAACGTCTCATCACAGATTTCCATAATGCTGTTTTAAAACTTGTTTTTAATGGTGATGGCAATTATTTATTTCATAACCCATCGTTCCCTAAAGATGAGAAGGAATCTCTGAAGACAGTAGGCATGGCATTAAAATGACCCCAGCCCATCTTTTCAGCGTCAGGAGGTCTTTCCATGGTGATCCCTACACAGCCTTTCCGTGCACATCTTGGCTGAATTGCTAACATCAGAAATGGCCAACGGTGTGACATATCTCTGCTCTGTAAATACTTCAGTATGCAGTCTTTGCTTCTGCTGACTTTCCACTGCCTGCTTGCACAATGTACTACAATTTTTACAGTTGCCTCCTTCTTGCTGCTTTTATTGGCTCAACTATTTGTAGTGATATGAGGTAAATTTTTTTACAGAAATAAGTTCACACTTTAGCCACAAGTCAATTATAAGCATTATAAAATTCAGGTGTGTGTTTTTGAAAATATCAATCTTCTATTGACCAAGTTATTGCTCAGCTAAAAAGAAATGAACAGAAGGATGTCATTCTTCAAGTGATGATTAATTATCCAAGTATATTTGACTGCTCATATTGGCTGTTTTTTCACAATAGGAATACAGTTCAATTCAGTTCATTGTGGTTTCATTCCAAGTAGTTTTTCAGCTGTATGACTGCAATCTTCCTCCAGGCACTTAAAAGAAATTGAGTTAGCAAGCTGCTTATCGGAGATAACTTTCTGTAGCTGTGGGAGGAAACCATACTGGCTGACCAGCAGGTCTTGCTCGCATTTTCAGTGGTGCCTGGGTAGACTTTCCAGCTGTGACAGGAAGAATTGTTATGTACAACTCTAATCTCAGCGGAAAAGCACAAAACCTTCGTTTCAGTTTCCCAGCAGAGGGGATTTGAGTGATGTAGAATCCGTGCATAATCTCAGAGTAACTGATTTCACTTATGCATAAACATGAGTACTAAAATAAGACAGTCAGGCTGAAGGACAGCCTCCTTTAGGAATCTGGACTCAACGCTAATACCCAAATCTCAGGAGCATCTCCACCCTAGAGATGTTTTGTAATCAGAAACCAGTGCAAAAGCAAAATTGAACTTCTTTTCATAGGCTCCCATGATAATTCAGTTTGGAAGGGACATCAGAGGTCTCCAGTCCCACCTCCTGCCCACAGCACTGTCAGCAACAAGGTGAGCACTCCCAAGCCTCAAGGGTGCCGGGTCTCAGCATCCGTGAAAGGACGGAAACGACTCTCACACGCATTGGTAAGATACACAGATGGATACTTTTATTCCCCTGCTTCTGCGGTTATATACATTTGCCATATCTGTACACATGATTACGCTTACATCGGATAGGCTACAGACATAAATCACACACTGTTCACACGCCCCACATTCCCTTATAATTGGCAACTGTGCACTAACGCCAATAGCAACCGACCGCCTGCACGTCCTTGAACACATCTTGTTTTTGCTAACCCACATCATGTGCACTATCAGAACTTTCTCAATTGCTATTCTCAGCTGTCCTTTCCAGCGGCCTATGCTATGCTAACTGTTTTGTTTAAGCGGCCTAGTCATGCTAACTCTCAAACTACATCGACCCCAACATAAGGGTCTTTCTTTTTCCTCAATATTAATCAAGTGTACAATTTATTTGTTTGCATGTACGTGCCTGGTGCCATCCAACATGTCCCAGGCAACCAACACCTCATGGCCTCCAGATGCTAATCCCAGAAGAGATGGATCTCCTAAATGTCACCAGCAAATTTCCTAAATGTCCAAGTCATATCTGCAGGACTACGAAGTGTTGCATGTGGAGTCCATCACCTCTGGGTGGGACAAGCTGGGACTGCTCGGTGTGCAAGGCGTGCGCAGGAAGGGTGTGCACAGAGCACCATGACCCTGCATGGGGAGCCAGTGCTCAGCCAGCATGGACAACGGAAGCGACGCCTGCCTCCCTCCTTTGAAAGAGTAGTCAATAGCTCAATGAATAAATAAATAAATGAAATATTCTTTGAGACAAGGTGATGTGGGGTTTTTTGTCAGCAGACTGCTTTTTGATTGGCCAAAATAATTCAGTTTCTTCTGAGAAACACACTATATACCACACTAATTAATATATGGATGCCTAAATATTAGAAGATACTTCTGTTAAGTATTGTCATCACTTATTTCATTCCTTATTCCTTATGTATACCATTTTAACTACTGTATCTGTTATTTACCACATCCAATGCACAGTAGTTTCAGTATCACAAATTGATACTTGCTTTACTGATTATAGTTGCCTTCCTCACACAAAGGAGCAAATATGCTTACTTGGATTCAACTCAATAAAGCATTTATTAACAGTGAACTAGTGTCTCAGCTCAGCAAATTTGCCTTTATCTGCTTTCAGGATATAACCACCGAATTTATGATATATATGCGGTGTTTCCAGATAAGTATTACCTCTGTTTTTTAATATGGTGATGTTAGAAGTTTCTGCAACATTAGAAGGAGACTCACTATGTAAACTGAAGTAGAGATGGCAACAGAAGAAAAAGCTGTACATGTGTCTGCAATCTAACTTGTCATTCAATCAAGCAATGTGCAAGCCCTCTCTCTATACGTTAACACAGACCCTATGAACAGAGGTGGTTTTTTTCTGAATATGGATATTTTTGGATTAATAACATTTTGTAATTCTCAGACATCTCTTCAGTGTGTAAATGAGTCTGCATGCATGTTTGGAAAGGGTTGTGAAGAGTCAAGAAGAGACCAGAGGAATTTCACAAACCACTTGATGCCTCAAAAAAATAAATATGTCCATGGAAAAAGCAGTAGGAGGGCAGAAGCAGGCAGTGATAGCAGCTGAATAGTCCCTTTGTCTCAACACAGTCTCCACAGATTTTTGTCCCCAACTCATCTAAGTTTGTCTGCAGCGTGGCCAAATTCTGAGGCAGAAGGATCAGTCCTTTCGTCGTGGCAGTTACACTGATTTTACTTAGCACAGAAGTGATGGGGGAAAAGGCTGGCGACCTGGGCACTATCACTAGGGAGAATCTGGGAAGGACTAGTAAAACAGTTGGTTCTGAATTCTGCATGGAAATACTCTTATTTTCTAAATAGTTAACTAATAAAATTAAAATTAGATATTTTACCCCAAAGTATAAAAAAACCCACACAAATATCTGAGAAATTTGAAAACTTTCAAGAATTTTCTTAAAAATTCTGAGAAATGCATTTGCAAAATGTTTGTGATTCTTGGTTAGAAAAGTAACTGCTAGAGGAAATATGAGCTGCTTCATATACTTCATAATTATTTAATAACTTAATTTCAAATTTTTACATTTTAAAAGTGGAAATGTTTTAAAAATGGAAGACATGATTTTAATTTACCAAAACACAAGAGAATGACCACTTTACTTTTCATACCTTTCAATCTTCTTCCATAGGCAATTGCAAAATTTCCTGATAATCTCAATTTAAAAAAAAAAAAATCACCAGTATTTGTGCATGTCTAGAAGGTAGAAACATTTAATTTCTCACAATATAATAATGTAAACGTTTTCAATTTAATTTAATTTAAAGTAAATTATAGTTCAGCTCTCTAATGTCATTGTTTCACTTAATGGCCTTAATTCAGGCCTGATGTTCAGATTAGTAGCTTTGATTATTCTGTTTATCTCAGCAACTTCTTCAGTTTACATACAAAGGACTCCAGTGCTTGGGGAAATAAAATCCTGATTCAATAGACTTATCACGTTAGATTATTATAAATAGGGAAATGATGTCATTATAATGAAAGCAAATGAACACATATTTAAATAGATAGCAGATACAAAAGATAAAGACTGCAGTCCAAAAAATAATTTTCTTTGGAATATCTTTTAAAAGAAGAAATAACCTTACAAGTTTTCCAGTTTCTTGCTTTTTTTTTCCATCAAGCTTCGTGAACTTATGTATTCAGAGTTTTAGCATCTTTTAAGTTTTTCTGTTGACTATAACATCAGAATCAGAAAACTAATCTGAACATGTTCCAGAAAGTGCTTTTTTGTTTCTTTTTTGCACAGTAGACAACCTTTTTTTCTGTGCATCAACACCCACACACTTCTGTTCATTGCCTTCATTCTTAAAAGCTGCTTTACACCAAAATTTCAGGACTTAGCTTGATAAACAGAACTAAGAAGTCCCAGAGGTCATTACTAATTACCACAAGAGAACTGCAAATGCATATGCTCTCGGTGGCTCTAAAATGCCACATTAAACAAGCCTCACAATCCACAGAGGAGTTTTTGCAAGACACTTCTTTAGCAAAGGACCACCTACAATTTTCAGAAAAATGTTAACAGACCATCTTGTAGCCCATTACTGCCTCGTAGTTGGAAAATTGCTGGTACATTACTAACGAAAATAAAGTGTTTCACAAATCATTATCTTAGTATTATAATTAACACCGTAACTAAAAATACTGGTAATGCCTGGCAAGAAGCACTGGCAGAAGGGATAAGCCAGCAGTCATTCTGAAGAGGAACTTTTAACATTCTCTGATCCTATTTTACGCAGCAGTGCAGTCAGTGGCTTTTTTCTCCTTGGACTTGTACCCAAAAGTCAGTCCGTTTCTCACCAGTCTTTGGCGGTTATCAGACTACCATGTTCCTGTAACGATGACTAATTCCAATCCTCTAGATAGTATTCCAGCAACCGCAAATCAGATTCACAGTATGTATACAAAAGAACTGGCACCACCAACTTCAAAAGTCAACAGGGACAAATCATTCAAGGACTACTATGTTCTTCTGAAAATCATATTAATTTGGTTTCAACAGAAGAGAGAAAGGTTATGTTGGTTTCTTGCAACAAGATTATAAAATAAGTTCACAAATAGTATTATCTAGACACCTGTTGCAAAATCTATAACGTGCAAGCCACAAGATTATTTTCTTGACTGGTAAGTATAGCCTAGAAAGCCAAAAATGAACCTGTCTCAAAGCTTCCATCAGAATTCTCTGGACAGTTTACAATGGAATTCAAAGTCACAACTTTTGTGGAAATGAAGGGTTAGCTTTATACTGAATAAGATAGACTAGAAGCTGTCTGAGTGGGTGGTGCAGTACTTCTTACAAAAGCTGAGGCTACAAGGCTTAAATGCATGTAGTTCGAATATAGAAAAACAAAAAACCCAGAAAGATACTTATCATAAATATGATTGTCTGTTTTCTTTCGCCTTGTCTGCTTTTACAAGTTGCTGTATGGTAAAACATATTCCATAAACCATTTATTTGAGCACGAACGTCCCTCTATTTGTAAAAAAATCTCAAGGAAGCTAGATGCAAAAGTCTGTAGGGCACATTTAAAGAAGAAAGTCTTCAAACCTCTCCAAAATACAAAAGAAGATACAAAGGTACACCTAGGGCTCATCTCCTTTGTAAGGTGAGTCAAAAGTAAGCAGGGTAGTGGCTTCTCCCCGTGGTGTTTTCTCAAGAGCAAAGAAATAGAACATAAACAGTAAAAGATTACAGACATAAGGGGAGGTGTTACCTGGCAGAGATAAAGCGCAACAGAAGCAAAATGTTAAAAGCAAAGGAGACGTTTCTATTTCTAAAATGCAGGTAGAACTCACTGAAGCATACACAAAGCAACAACAGGTTTAATATGTCTGATACTTGTTAGACTAATAAAGCTGACTTTGAAAAATTGTGTATGCATATATTTTGCAAAAGGTATTGCACTATTGATGTAGTAGGAGCAGAAGGACAGTAACCTTCATTAAAACTAGGTTCCGCGGTCATCTGCACAGCTCTTGGCTGCAACGCAATGTGTATTTTCTGCAGAAAAGATTTCTGAGAGAGCACGACCTTTCTGAAGAATAGACTAGCATCCTGCAGAGCCAGGATCTGTGGTCAAGAATCAATACAGCCTTCTGGAGGTGTCTTGTTTGGTTTAATGGAGAGTGAGCAAAACAGCACGGTGCGCGGTGTAAATCCATAACAGGATTCAAATGTCATCTGAGGTGCCTTCAAGGTTAACAATCGTTGCTATCAAATAAGCTGTCAGAATGGCAGGAAGCTTTTGTTCACTGAGAGGTCTAAGGTCTAATGCGGTAATTAAACCCAGAATACGAAATAAACTGTTCTCATACAGTGTACCAGTGTGCCGGAGAATCCTAATGAATAGTTAGCATTGCTGCTGCTAATGGTAACGAAACCCTTACTTCTGCTCAGGCGGCTTTGCCTTCTTGTAAGCATTCGGTGCATTAAGTGCTTTCTCATGCTTCTACGACCACGCTTTTGCAGTTTTCAAATATAAATTCACTAAACTTAAAAAAAAGTTTTTTCTCACGTATCACAACGTGTATCTGGATGAAGCACCCTCACTTTTCAACCAGCACACAGTGCTTTAGAGGCTGTAACACCAATATGGAGAGAAAAAGCTGTTACAAACCAGATCTTTTCAGTCGACTTTTAATCTCTTTTGAGTCTGAGTTTAGTAATGTTGGGGCACTGTGACTCTACAGGCCTGCACAACACTGAAGACACCTCAGGTACCTTCTCTACCCTGGAAATCCTGTCGATCACTTATGGAAACACTATGGAACATCTTAAAAGCTACTACTGTTCTTCCTCTGCTAAAAATTTCCTAGGGAAAAACAAATAAATTAAAAAAGCTTCTGCTGTATAGGTGGCTGCATGAGGGAACGAGAAGATTATGAATAAGACTGCTTGGAGCAACCACAGATTGAAAGCTGCTGGTCATAAAGAGGGATATCTTCTGTAAAGGCAGGTCCTCTGCTTGAGAGAAGCCAAACACTGCTGGCCGCCCAACAAACTTCTATGAAAGCAAGGGCTGGCAGGAGCCACTCCTGCCCAAACTCCAAACATCACGCTCACTGACAGGCCAGCAATAGAGGCATACGGGATATACTGAAATGTCTAAAGTTTTAAGGACAAAGCAGGCCTTTGCTAAGTCTTGTTTTACTGCCTATTGTCCTTAAATGGATAAATCAGACTCAGTTTCCAGAGTGCCAAAAGCCGGGCTGCCACCCCTAGGAGTAGCAAGATGCATCAGACATTATTTTTCACAGCTGAGGCAGTACTATTCAACAATAGCTAGAAAGGGCCTCCAAAAGGATTTCTGAACCTGCGATTTGGACTCACAGACCTAAAAATGCAGACTGTATCCAGATACAATTAGCTTAAAAGGTTCTGTGATTGAATAATTGAGTATATCCATACTGCAAACTAAACGAGGGCAAGCAGAAAGCTCAAGCATGGGATCTCTCATCACCCACTTAATTGCTTAATTGTGAGTTCATTCCTGGCTCTGGTCACATCCAGGGGACTCGATACAGCAATTGGTTTTAGTCACAAGGCTGGTGGATATCAGGCCACTGTCTAACAAATACCCTGGAAATGCAGCACTCTAAGAGAAAAGAAGAGCTTTCACATTTCTGGTCTTTGGCCTAATAAACTGTGTTTGCCTTAGGTCCTAAAACAATCGCAGCATTATTAATTATTTAGTTCTTCAAGGATTTATTAAAAAACAACAAGAAAAAACTTACATTATGCTGGACTAGACAATATATTTCCTTGAAGAAAGCAAAGTCTCAAAGTTGGAGAATGTTAAGCTTTTAGAGTAAATGATTTAATAGTCTCTTAACTGTGGAATATACAAAGCAATAATTCTGACAAAAGGTGAATTATCTTTCTGGGACAGCTATCAAATTGCTTGTGCAGATTAAATACGTGCTCCAAACTGTATGCATACAGGTACTAAAATCACAAAGTACTGCTGAAAATGTCCAAAATCATCCCTTGTGTAACTCCATTGAAGCCAGGGGAATTACGCCTGGGAGACATCTGTCACATTTATAGGCAGATTTCAATCTCTGTGACAGCAGAACAAAGGCCCCTGGCAGCAGGAACTCTGCCAAAAGTTCTCACAGAGAGCGCAAGGCGTAGGCACGAGCCCCATTACTGACTAGTTCAAGCCCCAAAAGAGACTGAACCAGCATTCGTAGAAAAAGTTCAACCTACTCCCTCTTCCCTACCCGCATAAGTGAGATTGTTGTGCAATCCCAGGCGGGTTTTAAGGCTGCTCTCCCAGTGGGACTCAGAACCATTAGTGCAACCTACAATATTTCCATCGACTTGGTAAAAGCAAATGCAACATCTCAGATCAGATCAGCAACGTACTGGGGTGAGGCAGAGAAAGAAATAACTGCTCAAGACATTAAGCTGTCCGACATTTTCTTACGGTTCCCCTCCTTCATCCATCCCAGCTAGGACACTTTAAATAGAAAATGCAAACTGAAAAATGGAGGGGGTGAGTAAAATAAGGCACACGTGAATTTGTTTCATACCATATGTGCAATGGATTTGTAATTTTCATCTAAAGATTTCTGATGATTCCTGGTTTCAAGTGGTCATTAGGAAGTCAATAATAATAAAACGTGTACGCATTCAGTGTTTCTTCCATTGTAAGATAAGGTACTGTCATAATGAGAGGAAACTATTTCCCAAATGAACTGATACCTTAAAAAACAGATGGATGTATGATGAGAGCAGCTACTACACTTGCTTTTGCCTTACTCTGCTCTTGTCTTAATAAAGAGATTACTGCTGAGCACTGACACAACTGGGCCCTCTTCCTATCTCCTTCACTCTAAAATTACTGCACAGACTGAAATTCCTAATGAGCCGTGGAGTGGAAAGGAGAAAGTAAAAGTGTACAGACATACACCTTAATCAAGAGCAATGGAGATAACAGAAAATGGACATCACACATTATTGTATTTAATAAGACAAACAATAAAAGGAAACTAATGGCAAAAGAAGTTTTTTTTAAAAAAATACACCTAGGAAAATGCAGTAAGTGCAATTCAAAGGGAGAGATGCTAACTAAAAAAAGATGGTTAACAAGCATAGTGGCTAATTTTCTTTTTTCCTGTCAGTCTTGAAAACGAAGAAAGGAGTTGCTGTGCTATCCTAAAGACATTTTTTGGGAACTGATCCTTAGAAAATGCAATCTCTGAGGAGAATATTAAGTGTAGCAAATGACTGAGTGCAAATCAGATACTTGGACAGCTCTGTAAAAAGGTTATTCACTATAGATTCAGTTATGCCATGAAGCCACCAATCATGGAAGGAATATAACAGCAACATCACCGTAAAGGTCAAATTAGAGCAGTCCTTGTACTTACAGTTGCAAAAAAACCAAAACCAAACCAAAACTGCATTTCTTGACTCATGCAAATATCATGCATTAGTGGCCCTATTTCACTGAAAATCTTTTTTGTCTGTGTAGTCAGCACCAGAAAAAAATCCTTTTTCCATAGCAGTCAGTATATAGAGTACTGTAGACTGCGCAGTCAATAGGAGAGTGTCTGCTTCTTTTTAGAAAAGGATGCAAACAAAATATGGCCTACCATGCAAAAGAATATTAAAAATCACAATCTTGTGAGAGGGTCACTCGTCAAATAAATACATACATACATACATACATACATACATAAATGAAATTCCTGTGGTATGCTAAGACACTCGATAAAAGACTGCTCTTCTGAGAGACAGTTACTGTCAATATGCTAAGTAGATCTATTCACTGGTATACTGGAAGAGAAACTTTACTAAATAGTTGAAGCCTGCAGGTGACCATTTCAGTTAATGAAGTATGGAAGACTGTAAATAACTTCACATAGGTTTGCACAAGTAAGGAGACTGAATGAGAAACACTGATTTCTGGTAAAGTAAATGATCATTTGTATCAGGAACAAAATGCCTAAGACTTCTAGTTCAAAATAGGACATTTATCTAGAATTCACATTAAGCTTATCAGTAAACTATGTAAGTTTAAAAGAAAAAGAGTATTTCGTGGAATTAAGAAGTAGTGGCATATAATTATTTGTTATACAAAACTCTGCAGTGAAATTTCAGATTTCAACAATTTTTGAAAAAATGTAATAGAGAAGAATCTGAAAGATCCAAATTTCATATTGATTTGTCTTCCAGTTTTTAACTACTTAATATGCCCTTCACTGACATTGTTTGCAACAGGATATTATTGCAATGAAATCTGCATGCTCACTGAGGCCCGTTTCTCTGTGGCTTGTTTTGGTTCTTCTTTCTCTAAACAGTGTAAGATAAGGCAAATGGGATTGGAATCAAACCCTTACGTCTTCTGCACTTTATCAGGAAAATCACATTTTTTCTGAAGTCCTTTTAAGAAGATTTTGTCAAACGTTCATACTAGGGTAACTTGAAGTGTTGAATGTCCCCAAAATACACATCAGTCATACAGAAGCTATCAACTGTGCATCAACCAAAAAGTAGATCTTTGCCACTACTTTTAGTTTTCTGGATCCCACGCACTTGCAGAAGTACATGCATTTGGAAAAGCAAAGGTAACTAAGTAGAAAGTCAGAACAAGAAAAGGAAGGTAGTTTCAGGTACAAAGAAATAATCTGGGTTGAATGGCCCACTTATTAGGAGAGCAAGCTGTCATATGCAAAACATTCAGCTAAAATCTGGAAAGTTTACAAACGCAGAGATTACCAGCAGGCATAAACATTTTCTTCTTACTAAACTTACATAAAGGAAAAATGTTCATTAAGGATGTGGGAGGCTTTTTTTTTAATAAACACCAATACTGCGAAAGTAAGTTTGAAACATACAGTGTATACAATACTACTGAAGTCTCTACTGTTCCCATACTTTTAAAAAAAGAACGGATAAGAACATCACATGTATAGGTATATGCAAGTTTAGGTATTTAATTAAAACAATTATGTGTTATTACCTCAGCGAATGTAAAAAACCCACACTGTTAAAGCAGCTATTCATATATTATGAGTTACTTTACTAATATTTGGAGGGATCTAGCTAAGTCAGAAGACGCATACTTCTATCTTTGAGAATTCAGACATAAAGACGATGCAGCACAGCGAGTCTTTGCATTAGAGTCTCTGGGACACACGTTTTAATAGATTCCTATTCTGCAACCACTTTTATTCTTTCTCTGCAGTGATAAAGAAAATGTAAGATTTAATGTTTACTTTTAAGCATGAAGATCTGTCTGTTAGAAATGCCTATCTCCCTCAGCTATTATTAAGGAAGCCTAGGGCAAATAACCTTCTAGCTAGGAACATCAAGAATATTCCTAAAGCTAAGTGTGATGAAAATTGCTGCTAAGACAACAAATAGAGGAGAAAGGTAAGTAAACCAAGTCACATCTTTTCAAGGCTTATCTCTAGGTATTCTGAACACTAATACCACTTATGATCTAAGGAGTCCCTCACATTGTTTCATCTTGGTGGGTGATTCTGCATTTATGACAAGTGATCCAAGGACTTAGAACCTGTTGCCTAGAAGTCGCATCATGACATGTTTTACAAACACACAGCAGTTCAAAAAAGTGTAAACTGTATCAGAAAATGGGATCTCGAAACTAGCAGAAACTACTGTGCGTTCAACAACAGGGGAAAGAAATTAGGGAGGTAGAATATTCTTCCCCCAAACCAGGGTTTAGACAAAATTACTCTAACACTGAGCTCTTACATTGACTGCTACAGCAACCAGTACTTCAGACTGAACAGGAATATATCCAACTCTTCCTATTTTTACTGTTGAGCAATCAAAGCTCTGTTTTCTTTCCTAGCTAAATGGACGCATATGGGTTGTGTGTCAGGACAGACCAAATTGTGCCCTCAGTCTAGCCTGCACAGAAGGAAACAATCTCAGACAGATTGCTCACGTCATGCATTGCCATCGATATCACCTGTCCTTCAATCTATACATTCCCAGAGTCTGCTAGCGCTACTCATAGCATGACTAAAATTTTTTATTCTCATGCTCAGCCACTGAACGAAGAGAGAGCATGGTCGTAGCCTTCCAGTGGGCTTTCACAGGATTGCAGAAAATAATCCTTTCGGTGATGGTTGTGCATGGGTGGGTGGCAATGAGCAGAAGTACCCTTACTGCTACAGGGGCTCACACCAGAAAGAGCTCGGCTGGGACACTAGAGCTGAGGCAGGGTCGGTAGGGAATGGCAGGTATGGAAAAGCAACATTGCTTCACTCTCCAGCTAATCAAGTTTTAGCTGAAATATCTGAGAGACACATTAAATATGAAGGTCTACAGTGCCATTTTTGCAAAGTCACTGCCGAGGTCATAATCATACTTTCAATAAACTTGACTGCTCTCTGTCCTTTATGTCATTACTATGCAGGTTCTCTTTTACCCTGGTGAATTACCACTCTTTATGATCTGGGATACTTCAAGGAGAGCTGGAACCTCACCATCTCCCTAATGTATCACTGTATGGATAATACATTAAGAAACAAAACAGGGGGATTAAGGAGCGGGGGAGGCTATCCCACTGATTTGAAAAGACTCAAAAGGTTAATCTTCAGCTACATTTCATTCATTAGTCTAAATATACATTTAAAACATCAACGTGCTTAAAAGTACTTTGTCAGTACCCATTAAGAATGTGCATTGCATATTTCAGACATGTCTTGATAGTAATAGGCACTGAAAAGCAGGCACTGTTCATCTTTTTAATGAGTGGTTTTCCCTCTGAGTGCACTATGAAGCTATGATGCACCATAAAGTGACACTGGTATGCCCTGTGGACATGCAAGAGCAACCCATTTTGTGAAAATCAGGCAATTAAAAGGCATAATGTGTGAGCATAACTTCAAAGTAGCAATCTTTTAGGTCTTGATTGTAAGTCCTACTTCTTCACACTGATATAAAGGAGATGACGAGGTCTAAGAAGATCTTTCTGATACTGGCCACCTACACTGGAATGTGGACAGCTGAAAAAAAGGAGCCACTGTAAGGTTATTATTCCACCTCTGATATATGATAGGCTTTTTCACATCATTCTGCTAACGCAACTACACTGTGCAAGTAAATATCCTGTGGCAGACAGATTAATTGCATCTGCCAGTTAAGGACAAAACTGCGACTATATTGCTAATCATCCCTGGGCCCCAGGCCATGCAGTGAATAACCTTCTTGGTTGGACTGGCAGTACAGTGGCCTGCAGTCCGGTCCCACACCCTCATGCAGTGTCTTTGTGGCCGTTAGACATAATTCTTAGATTTTTTTTAAGTTGTTTCAGCTTGAATACCTGAAATAACAGGAGGACTGTCATGCAATCTGTCAGTGCAGAGTGGTGTGTACACAGCATGCTGCTAAGGGAATGAAGGATATGGCATCAGAACATATGGTGTGTTTGAAAGTACATGGCCCATTGGGATAGCATAGAGGACTGTCTAGGGCAGAAGAAACCAGATCTGGCGTGGTCCTGGCTGAGGAATGATTTGTCCTCAGAATGAAGCATCTCTGGAACTGCAGCTAGGTTCACCTTGGAGGGAGGAAACACTTTGGTTTGCTTCACTGGAGAGCCTGGGAATTGAGTAACATATCTACCCTTCACAAAGAACCACCTGATTTATTTGACATTGCCAATACATCCAAAGCATCCTTTTCCACTGAAGCTGCAGGAAACGGTTGTGTAAGTATACATCTGGTGTGCCAGCAGTTCTGTAAAACGTGAAGGTAGGAGCAGAGGATTGCACAGCTAAGGACAGGGCCAGCAGCAGAGGAATGGTGCCACGGCAGGCAAGATTGAGGTCACTGGTAATGATGGAAATAAGCTTTACCTGGCAGCTCTAACACCACTCACACTGTTACTGTGGAAGTGCCATCGCCTGTTGCTCTTAACCACGCCAGACGGGAATGAGTGGATGTAACGTACTGCTCCCCTTGGGGTAGCAAACCTAGCTGGGAAGCATGAACATGAACACCAGTACTGAAGGTCCAGTACTGTTTATTTAAAAACATAAAGGCCATGAAGGCAAGTCTGTGCCTCTAACAGGGATATAGCATGCTCCCAGCTCTTGCACAGTGGGCCAAAGCAGATAAGCAACTGCATTCTACTTCCCACATGGGAGATGAGAGGGTTGCCAGGCTTTGACCATGATGTACCTTCTATATCATGCTATAAAAATACTGCAATGCAAAATACTACTTTGAACTGAAAAGAGCTTTTGCCTCGCGCCCCGAACCACATGCACACATGGCTGTACACACACGAGTAAGAGTAATGTACCAGGACCACACGGGCACTACGTGGGGCTCTGAGGACACCCAAGAGCCAAGCGCTGTGCCACGGGACACAACTGCTGCCCTTCAGTGGAGGCTGGCCATGGCCAGCACGGGCCAGGCCACCCTCATAACTCCACTGAGGAGTCAGGGAAAGCCTCGGGAGCCGACCCGCTTAGCCTTGTAGATGCAGATGTATAAATGACAATGGCTGAATAAATGGGTATGCGAAAAGTAAGCCCAGACTCATGATGACTTGGGAGTGTCAGATAATGCTTGTTCATATGTTTAGAGGTTTCTTTTTTCTTCTCCCATTACTGATTTAATTGTTTACCACTAGGTGAGCGCGTTGCTCACTGAGGAATTGTTGTTCACCAGAACTAAACACAGAGGATAACAGCTACACAGCTACATTCTTGCAGCTGTTTGCTACGGAGAGTTTGAGATCAAATTTAAAAAATCCCCAACAACCTTTCCACCAATAAATGTTGGTTAGCAAATGGCTGTTTCTTCTCCTTTGGAAGATGATGTAATTTCAATTTTAAAATATTTATCATCTTCAACTTTGTTCCAAACTCAGGCTGTACCTACTATTGCTATTCCATAAACTGCCCTTTAGGCTATCAATAACATCACAAGAAACCTCTGCTAGTGCCTCTAGAAATTGTTTAAAACCATACAGATGAAAGAAGGAAGGACAAGCAGAAGAAAAGCAGAATGGAAATGTATGCCTTGAAAGCCAGTGCTTGAAAGAAGTGCTTTAAATAATGTCTAGGCATTTATAAAAGAAGTCAGTCCATGTCTTGCAAAAATATCCAATTGCAAAGTACAAATCCATTATTTTTTCTTAATAAAGCAACTAAGCGGAAAAAATAATTAGTGCCAGAATCCTTGTAATTGATTTGATGCAGCTGATCAGTTAATAAAGTACTTGGAACTGTGTTCTTCTGTCTAGACTAGAAGATTTGATATATCAACATTATTAAGAGTTCATGCTATAATTATGGAGCACTACTGGGTAGGAAATATATCTATGAACAGGAATCATTTTGTGTATCTGCAAACATTTTTTTTCAGATGAATGACCGTGAAGACTTAGTTTAGCTACAGTTTTTAGGGAATTCATATTCATTCAGCAGTATTTCAGAAACACCACACTTTTCAGGAAACAAAACAGTGTTTAAATTCAGAGAGTAAGTCTGATAGTGAATGCACAGACATTCATTTAAAACCCCACATTTTGATAATGTATTAAGAAGAATGGATAAATTAGTTGGAATAAATCCACACAGATGCACTGTAACTGTCAATTTATATTTACTTGAATAAATGATATCAATGCCACAGTCATATCCAATAAATTTTGAATACTGAGTGGTAACCAAAGCAACATTAACTGGTGAAGCGAAATACACAGGACTCAAACTTAGCCCTAGATGACCATGAACTTAAGGCCTTTGAACCCACCAGCTGAAAAAAGAGTATTTTTTCAGATACTTTCATATTCATTTTTGTTTTTTAATTTTCTTTCTCTGAGATGTTTGCAAGAGGAACCTTGGTAAGGGAACTGCATACCTATAAAGTGGCTCAAAATCCAAGGACTGCTTTCACTTAGAATAAATTAAAGACATTCCTCAAACATTGCTGTAACACAGCACATCCACAGGGTATGTGAATTACATAATTACGTGACATGAGCTTTGGAAATTGTATCTTTACCTACAGATATCTTTCACATGTCATGTACAATATCTGTCAAAAAACGATCTCCCTCTCTCCCATCCTTACCCTCCAAACACAGTCAGAGCAAAATTGTTGGTTCCAGTTCCTGAGACGCACCAATTTTTTCTCTTGTGTTGAAGATGTCTGTTACACTTCAGGAACCGCAGGAGCAGCCACTGACTTCATAGCAAGTCAGATGCTTACGCTGCTAAACTAGGATGGAGCAACTTAACTGACTTAATTTGCTTTCACAAACTTTGATGAGATTTGCTCTGGAGCTAAAACACTGTTAGAAAGAGTCTATTTTACCACAACTACCTATATTTCACAGCAGTGAAGAAAAAAAATGTCACCAGAACTTTAGCTTCTGAAGAGGCGTGGATTTTACTGTTTCTGCAAGTCTCCAGTAAGACACACTGTGGGCTGCCAGCGTAGTCACTACACAAAATAAGACTGGTTCTCCTGGGCCCTGCTTCTATAAATTTTATTCCTGACAAGAGCAGCAAAGGCAACAAAGAACAGTCTAGGGAGACATACTAGGAAACAATAAACATAGTATTAAAAAGCTTGCAAAAGGAGAATTACCCACTTTGAAGCAGCACAGCCTCTGCTGTACTGCTTCCACCTTCCATTCAAAGGCAAATAAATTCTCCCTGACAGCTCCTAATGGCCTCCACAGCTGTTCACTGAACTTGCCCTCAAATTACAGGGTAATAAAGGGATAACAACTCTTGACTAAATGAGGAGGTGGGTCCTCCCAGTAAAACTATGTCTTTCGTTACTTGCCCTTTTTTTTTTTTGCTTGTCCAGTGAAGTAATATCTCACAACTACAACTAAATCGCTAACAATTAACAGGCTAATATATCTTTATTCTACTTAAATCACTCCCTGGAGCATCGCCGTGGTAATGCTCCAGAGCTGGGTTATAGTTTGTTTGTTTAAAAGTTTGCAATGTAGTAATACCAACAATCCTTACTTCAAGTAAGCAAACCAAGGCACTTGGTATTACTATCTCTATAACTTCATGCTGTCAGGTTTCTTCTTCCAGATGATTAAAACTGTTGCACAACACATAATTGCATTTCTGTCGAATGCCACTTTTCCTATTCATCTGTTATTAGCTTGTTAAATTTTGGTCCTCCCTCATAGGAGGCCGCCTATATATATCCTGAAGATTTGAGAATTACATCTGTGAATACACCTCTGCTGATGCGCTTTCAGCTTGACATCTCCACAAAGAAGAATATAATCTAAATTTAGTTCACACAAACCGACAAGAATTTGCCTGGATAACTATGTTGCTACTGGTGAACTTCTGCCAAAAGTAACCATTAAATTCACATGAAAGTCTGTCTTATTCTGTCCTATTTTCACAGATGCAAGCTTCTTTAAAGGAACTTGTGTGTAACGAAGCTAGGGGCCTGATCCTCCTAAATTCTGAAGTCAAAGACTATGTGACCAGTTTTTAAGGGTACTGAGGTCCACTGCACTTCAACATCACTTCAGAAACGCTCTCACTGCACTGAGCACCAGACAAAAACCCAAGAGTTATTCAAGGCAACCACACAGCCTTTCATCATGCTGGACACAACAATATTCTTACCTCAGCTGATTTAAACCAGTTGTCCAAAAGTGGTACAACTCTTGTATAAAATAGCTATTATAAAACCTTATGTTGTTATTGCCTTACAGTGCATAGGAGCTGACTTACTGTAAATGGAAGACAAGTCAGGCTTAAGCTAAACTCAGTGGTAGATGAGGTATAATAAATAGAGGCTTAAAATCATTACAGATTCTCCATATGAAGAAGGGCCCCCCCTTACGCACACCCCTCCCTCAGAAATTTTGTGTAAAATAATGGTAATGCTCATCTCCCACTCTCCAGCCATCCAGCAGCTGGGATTTTTCCATTTTACAAAGTTAACAGCCTGACAGGAATTTTCGAAAAGGAAAGACTAAGTAGCATGATTTCTAAAATGGAAAACAACCTGAGAAATCAAAGTAATTTCCAGAACTATTTCACTAAGCAGTGCTGATGTTGTTTTGTTTTCATGTTCATGTTGATTTCATTTACCCATGCAGATCACTGATTTTACTAAATCCTCTGCACATAAATGGGAATGAGATAAATTAAAAAGTAAATACACATTCTATCTAATAATTTTTGTGTTTTTTTCTAATGAGTTAGTATCGGAATAAAGATATTTTCTACGCTTTCTACAATTGACATTCTATTACATGGTCTCCCTTCTGAAAGTAAAAACTAGAGAGATTCATAGTTTGGGATAGGAAGATTTTCACAAATTCATGCTTCCTTCCACTTAAAAACCTGAAGTCAAGGAATTTACAAAGTTATTTCATTAAACTGGCACATGAACCATGACCCATTTATTCTATCTTCATCAACTACTTGATGTGCATTATAAAAGTAATTTTATGACAGCAAACCCATTCAATTCCCTTTTTCACTTCCTTTTTTGGTTTTTTTCGAGTTTATTGTCCTTTTCTTTGAAAACATCAGTGACTCCTTTTTGCACAGGAGTAACAGGGTTTGTTTTATCAACACTATGAGGAAATTCAAATTTCAGGTGAAGTAATTTTTTCATTGCTGGATGCTGATCAGCTTCATCACATGAACTGGAGTATGCAGATATATTTTCTCGGTGAGTTGTAAAACAGAGTCTCTAAAATGTTTTATAGCCAGGATAGTATGATGGGACATTGCTTTCTAATTTACAGTTCTCTTCTGCTGAATTTGTAACTGTTTATCACACATCAATGTTTTTAAAACTCCTTGCAATTAAAATATGATTTCCACCCTACTTTCTATCACACGAAATCACATGAACACAGATGAAGTACTGTCATACATTTTCCATACACTTCTCATATAAAATGGTGTTAAGGAGTATAGACTGGATTATACGTACTAGCTGATTTTGTTTTACTGACTGCAGAACAGAGTGTTGTAGAATGTACATATGTTAGTTATTAAGGTATTGCGACAAGCTCTAGGTACATAGCAAAATATCAAAAAAAAACAAAACCAGAAAATATGACTATGAGTCATTAGATGGCATTTTTGAGTCAGTACTGAGCAAATGCCCAGACTGATGCTCTACACTGCTGGAAGCAGACTCTTTCACATCAGGTATGAAAATGTGGTCCTGATTGCTTACAATTAGAGGGTCCCATAACACTTTTTTTGAGGAATTCAGGGAAATAAGGTCCAGCATCCTGGCAAAATTCCACTGATAATTACATTATATCCCTCATTTTTCCCCCTTAAATTGCAGCTGGTGAAAAGAGTTCATCTCCTTTTTAACAGTTATAACGAGAAAACCTCAAACCCCACTGTTCTCATGTTGCTGATGGGAAGGGATGTAGGGCTTCTAATTCAAAAAACACTGAAGTGCCTGCAGTTGTACTTTGGAGCAGTGCACGACAAATGTGAGGTACAGTTTTTAATCAAAAAGAGAAAACCTGTTTTTCTATAATATATTACTCATTTTCTTTCAAAAAACAGCATGTATTTATCATAGTAACGCAAAGCAGCAGAAATAAACAGGATTTTGCAGATTCTCCACAAAAATAATTTCCCCATTCTAGGTCTGGTGATTCCCCCTAGAAGAGATTGTATTTTATTATATTGGTTAGAATATTTGCCAGCTCTTATAAAAAGTGTATTCCAGAGTTTTGGACTATGCAGTCTTCACTGATGTTAGTGTAGTGAGAATGCTGTGGATAGTCACCTTAAAAGAGCTGGCAAAGCTAAATTTCAGTAGCAGACAAGAAATCACAGAATGTTAGGGGTGGGAAGGGACCTCTGAGGATCATCTAGTCCAACCCTCCTGCCAAAGCAGGGTCATATACAGCAGGCTGCACAGGACCTTGTCCAGGCGGGTCTTGAATATTCTCCAGAGAAGGACACTCCACAACCTCCCTGGGCAACCTGTTCCAGTGCTCCGTCACCCTCAGAGGGAAGAAGTTCTTCCTCATGTTCAGACAGAACTTCCTGTGCTTCAGTTTGTGCCCGTTGCCCCTTGTCCTGTCGCTGGCCATCACTGAAAAGAGTCTGGCCCCATAAATCTTCTGCCATCTTCCTTTGTTCAGCTCCTGCTAAGGCTACTGTATCTAGCAGTTATTTTTCTGCATTACTTGTATCATGTCAACACTTCTGCTGAAGCTTCTTGTGCTTTCCACCAACCTGGATTTCTGATACAATTCCCAGAAACTAGTGAGACCAAAGACGTGAGTGCAATTACAATGTACCTTTTGGAGCAACTGACATCACATTTTTAGGTAAAAATTTGGACGTTTTTCCTTGAGGAATACAATGAAAAAGGAGACAGGAATTGGAAGGCAGAGCTATGTAGCTTAAGCTACAGTTTAAGATTCAGGGTCAAGCGAGCTGCCCTGGCCTGAAAGGGACCTTAATGCTGCTCAAGAAATGATCCACACTGTCCACGCTACTGAAGGACTTTTTGATCAGTTTTCACCCTGAATAACTCTGGTACCTTCTAGTATGCCAGGTGGTATCACCCCAAATCCCAGAACTACACATGGATCATGTGTCCCTCCTTTGTATATGTGTTAGTAATGAAACCCTCAAAGTCTCTTTGCATCCTTTGGGGGTGGAAGTGCAGGGGTAGAAGGGAGAGCCCTACCTTGCTACAAGAGATACCGCTACTAGAATCAGCAGAAAATCACTGCAAAGTACAAAATTCCACAGACAGAAAGTCTTACTTTGTCTTGTTAGCTATTTCTGTCCCAAATTATTTTAATGGATATAACTCCCACCTTTTTGCTTTTTATGTATGTCTCAGTATTATTGGAGGGTTATAATGATATAAAAGTTGTCTAGGTAGTTTCCAGCACTCGAGAAGGTAACAAATGTTCTGCATTAAAGCAGAACAATCTAAAGCTTGTTATTCTGGAGGCAAATTGTTAACCTTTTCACTATGTAATGGTCCACGGGCCTGAAGAAAAGAACAGGATGTGGATCACAGTTCCCTTTATTTTCTCCTTTTATTCTTTGGATACTCTATTCACCTCAGATTAAATGGCAGTTCTTTCTTTGCCATTAAGTTTTCCAAAAATAGAGCCTAGGGTTTAAATATAATTTACATCACAGTCAAAAGAATAATCACATAAATAAGAATTTATGAATAATTAATCGCAACTGCTATTACATTAGCACAATACTATTTTTAATTTATGGGGACCGCAATGGCATCTTTACTAAGCTGGCAAGGGGCAAGTAGCAATTAAATTAGAGCACTGATTAACTGATGAGTCATTGTATAGGCATACAGAGACTGATTGATGGATTAATCAATGAATCTTTTCCCTGTGATCATGCCACAGCGTACCTGAACAACAAGCAAAATCTTGTGTTACAAACAGTGTCCTCAAAAAGATGATAAAAGTCCCACAAATATAGAGAAGTATTGTTAATGCTGTTTTCACTGAAAGGGAATTATTTTGCTCTCAACAAAAGAAGGGATGAAATCTAAACCCTGTTGCAGCTGCCATAATCTGCTGAATGCTTACAATTCAATGGGGAGAAAAGAGCTCTGCTGAAGTGCTCCGGTAATGATACTTCTCCCTGAAGAGTAACCGAAACTTTCAAAACACTCAAAATGTGCCCATTTTTACATTACTGATAGTGAAAGAAAACGCAATGTTTTTCTTCCAAAAGTGTCAGATAAGATACGCAACCTAGTTTTGTGCCTTTTTTTCTTGTTTTCTTACTCAGATGTCTACTAATTCGTAGAGCTCCATGGAAACAGAGCAACTGACTAAAAACATAGCAAAAGACTGAGGAGCAGTAACAAAAGGGAATTTGAAGCAGAAGCTTTTGGTTCTGTGCTTCTTTCAGGTAGTAACATGTGAAACTGATACTTAAATGTATTTAAAAGCAGTGAAAGATAAAAGCATGTCTCTGTTTTTCTATGATAAATTAGGCTGGTATTTCGAAAGAAAAGACTGCAGATGATGGTGATTGAAATTTTTGGACGAAAATAATTTCTCATTTGGCTTGCAGAACTGAAACTTTCCAAGAAACGTGGTGTTGCTCTTAGCAAAGATGGAATTACTGGTCACGATCTGTGAAAGGGAGCACCTCCATCCAGTAGGCAGGTGATCACAAAGCTTGTATGTGATGTCTGAGTGACAGATCGACACTGTTGTTCTCCCTGATTCACAGAATCACAGTATGGTAGGGGTTGGAACAGATATATAACTCCATCTTTATACTCGCTTTCATTCCAAAAGACACGGGTTTTACTCCAGTACAGTACTGGGAAAACCACTGAAATACCAGAGGTGTCTTAAGAGTGAGAAAATTGTTTCCTTTCTTGCTTTGCTTTCAAGACCTAAATATTGCCTATAGATACAGAAAAATTTATATGACTGACAATCTGCTTTCTGTTCTCAAATGACTCAGCTAGGAGTATTGTGAAAAAGAAATTCACGCTACAAATGTTCATCCTAACTCTATATGAATTTATACTCTAAATTGTCTATTAAAGATAGAACATATCTTTATTTTACATTTTAGATTTAAGTAATTGCCTTCTATTTTGTTCCAATACTGTAACTGATTAAGACAATTTCTTGATACCAAAAGACATGTAGAACACCACAAAAAGAAAACAAATGCTTTATCAGAGAAGATAAAAGTTCAGTTATGAATGAGGGGATGGAGATGTGTTTATTTAATCATCAGATCAAATAAGAGGATTAATTAATACAGACAGCTTCTTGGTCTTTTGTTCCAGAGTGTAATTGGAACCCTTCAAACACATCTTTTAAGATCAGATGTCCCTTCAAATTCATGCAAACAATTCTACTCCTATACCTACATCTACCCCTGGAGATCAAGGGAGAGTCATACAACCTAAGTGAAGCGTTAACAGAGAGGTAGTTGGGACATTTCCGTTGTCAACAAGAAGGAAGGCAGAGTTTTGCAGACAGCAATTAGATCTTCAGCGGGTCGTTGTCTGGAGATGCGTACTTAGTTCCACTTCTCATGTGGATAGCTGAGGGCCATGACCTTTCCCATCTGGGAACTCCTGTGCAGAGTTTGTTCACAATCACAGAATTGGTCACCGATTAGTTGAGGTTGGAAGGGACCTCTGCAGGTCATCTTGCCCAACCCCAACTGTGTTTCATACATAATTGCTCAGATAGGTTATGCTTTGGTTAAATGACTTGGAAACAGGGGGCTGTTGCCCACGATCTGTTTCCCAGATGGCAGGGACAGCCCCTGAGCAGTTTCAGGGAAGGAGGCTGCCAAAACAGGAGTTTCAGGACAGAACCAACCCAGGCCACTTCCCTGCCCAGAGGCAGGTGCCAGGCAGGCGTGGGCACCAGGTTTCGACAGCTCCGCTAGATTGTACAAAGGACTACCTGTTTCTGAGGCAGGAGGATTAAAAAAATGCAGAGAGAAGCAGAGGCACCAGGCAACAAAGCAGCCAGGTGGAAGAATTGAATCAGAGCATAAAAGCACATCTCCTTACCATACTGTGCTTCAGGAACAGTACTTTGACACAACCCTATTTATTTCACAAAGGAAGTACAAAGAGGGATTGAACCTCATTGTCATTTTCTCCTCTAGCACAAAGGATCCTCGGAACTCTAATTACTAGCTAACTTCTCAAACCAAGAAAGGGAAATGCTGGTAGGAGACACAGAATTTATTTTTAAGAAGATACAACTGTGAGCAGGTTTTTCTGATGAACCACAAAAGAGCAGATGCGAGCATGTTTAAAGAACTCCAAAATGGACACAGTGATTTTAAATAAAACTAAAAGACAAGAGGTGCAGAAGGGGATAAAAGACTCATCTGATGGTGTCTGAGAAAACGAGAAGCTGACTTTAAAAACAATGTTAAACCTTTGTTGAATTAGCAGTTATCAAAGGCTTCAGTAGAAAAGCATCAGAGGAATTGACAAGGTGACCAGCAGCCTGCTTGTCATAATTTTAAAAGTTTTCCATGAAATAACCAATGCTAGTAAAACTTTTATTCTGAATTCGTGAAGGGAAGTGACCTATACCTTGAACTTAAAAGCTCAGAAATCGTGTGTCACAAATACAGTGTAAGTCAGTCAGTCATCTGGATACAAAATTGAGCTTGCCATAATATTTTAACAGATTTTATATGTATAAGACATCTATTCATAATATACTTGACACTCAAAGGAAGAGACATGAGGATGTTCCAACTCAATTTTTTTTTTTCGTGGCAGAGGAAGAGCTTTCTTTGAGTTACAGCCAGAATGAATGGTGGTAGGGAACAAGAATGGGGTTCCTAACAGTCACTCCACATTGGCTAGACATGTTAGATCTCTGGAGCACAAGGCTTTGTCCAAAAACTTGCCAATACTACACAGATCCATCTCAATCCTTGTAATACATGCTTCAATGTAAGTAGTTAATTTGAGTTGGCCAAAGCCCAAGTGAGAGAATGAAGCTGCTGTCAGGCAAGAGGAATGAATGCAAAGGCTGTACTGCCAAATTCAGAGTGGTACACCCACTACCAGCCTATTGCATTTAAAGAATTAAACAAAGAATTACAGGATGACTCGCTACTTTTACCCTGGTTACTACACCTAGACATAGCTAATGTATCCTAGCTCTACTAGAAGCAATTTATTTAAAAATTATGTGAGGTTATTTTCCCATCTTCAAACTGGATGGAAATAAACCTGATTTGTTTCCAAGTAGTAATTCACATTCCTGCTTTTGAGACCTTTCTAGAGCTGAACAAAGGTACCAGATAAGACAGCACAAGAATGAAAAAGAACACGAGAAGGCAATGGTCCTTTACAAGAAAAATCTGGATTAGAGGGGGTTTTTTTCTCTTTTTTTTTTTTTCCATTTTTAGAGGAGAAAACCCAACACAAGGTGATGGTAATGTCTAAGTTACTAAACTGCTTTCGGTGTTACCTATGTTGTAAGAAGCTTGGAACCAGAGTGAGCTTTTTTTCAAGAACTCTCTTGAGTCAGGAATCTCAGAAGAAACTGAACAGATGGTTAGAAATTTTGCAGTGCTGCAGTAATATAACAGGCTGGAGCTCAAGTGGGGTGATGCTACAGCCTTAACCCTTTAACAGTTCCCCCACTGGACAACCATAAATACTGTCCTAAGTAGAACAACAAATAATTCATGGTTGAAAGGAACACTTGTGCTCCAGAAGACTGGTCTACTTAACAATCACAGAACAGAAAATTCTTCCAAAACAAATGCAAGCTTGCTGCAAAGTAGGTGTGAAACAAACAAACAAATCATAGAATGGTTTGCGTTGGAAGGCACCTTAAAGATCATCCAGTTCTAACCTCCCCTGTCATGGGCAGGGACACCTTCCACTACACCAAGTTGTTCAAAGCCCCATCCACCCTGGCCCTGAACAATTCCAGGAAGGCAGCATCCACAGCTCCTCTAGGCAACCTGTTCCAGTGTCTCACCATATAGCAAAGAATTTCTTCCTTATATCCAGTCTAAATCTATCCTCTTTCAGTTTGAAACCATGAACTCTTGTCCTATCACTACATGACCGTGTAAAAAGTCCCTCTCCAGCTTTCTTACCAGCCCCCTTTAAGTACTGGAAGGCTGCAATGATGTCTCCCCGCAGCCTTCTCTTCTCCAGGCTGAACAGCCCCAGCTCCCTCAGCCTTCCCTCACAGGAGAGGTGCTCCAGCCCTTGGATCATTTTTGTGACCCTCCTCTGGACCCAATCCAACAGGTCCATGTCTTTCCTGTGCTGAGGGCTTCAGAGCTGGACGCAGGTCTCCAGGTGGGGTCTCACCAGAGTGGACTAGAGAGGCAGAATCACCTCCCTCGACCTGCTGGCCATGCTTCTCTTGATGCAGCGCAGGATATGGTTGGCCTTCTGGGCTGTGAGCATGCACTGGTGGCTCATGGTGAGCTTCTCATCAACCAGCAACCCCAAGTCCTTCTCTTCGGGGCTGCTCTAAATCCACTCTCTGCCCAGCCCATATCTGTGCTTGGGATTGCCCTAACCCATGTGCAGGACCTTGCACTTGGTTTTGTTGAGCCTCATGAAGTTCACAGAGGCCCACCTCTCAAGCCTGTCCAGGTCCATCTGGATGGTATCCCTTCCCTCCAGTGTGTTGACCGCACCATACAGCTTGGTGTCGTCGGCAAACATGCTGAGGGTGCACTCAATCCCACTGTCCATTTTGCCAAAAAGATGTTAAACAGCACGGGTCTCACTGACCCCTGAGAAATGCCACTTGTCACTGGTCTCCACTCAGACATCAAGCCTTTGACAGCAACTCTTTGAGTGCGACTGTCCAGCTTATTTCTTAACCACCAAGCGGTCCACCTGTCAAATCCATATCTCTCCAGTTTAGTGACAAGGATGTCATGTGGGACAGTGTCAAATGCTTTGTACAAGTCCAGGTAGATGACATCATTTGCTCTTTCCTTTCCCACGAATGCTGTAACCCTGTGATAGAAGGCCACCAAATTTGTCAGGCACAAATAGCAGGCATGGTGGTGTTTAGTAGAAATGGTGGTGTTGGGTGGGTGGTTGGACTTGATGATCTTAGAGGTCTTTTCCAACCTATGATTCTATGATTCTATGATATGATTCTTTGTTTTGTCCTTAGTGAAGCCATGTTGGCTATCACTAATCACCTCCTCATTTTCCACGTGCCTTAGCATAGTTTCCATGAGGATCTGCTCCATGATCTCTCTGGGCACAGAGGTGAGACTGACTGGCCTGTAGTTCCCCAGGTCTTCCTTTTTACCCTTTCTAAAAATGGGGTTTATGTCTCCACTTTTCCTGTCACTGGGAACTTCACTGGACTGCCATGACTTCTCAAATATGATGGATAGTGGCTTAGCAACTTCATCCACCAGTTCCTTCAGGACACGTGGATGCACCTCATCAGGTCCCATGGATTTCTGCATCTTCAGGTTCCTTAATGCTCAAGAACCTGATCTTCTCCTGCAGCAGGTAGTTCTTAATACCCCCAGTCCCTGCCTTTGCCATCTGTGACTTGGGCAGTGTGGCTGGAGCACTTGCCAGTAAAGACTGAGGCAAAAAAGTCTTTGAAAACCTTAGCCTTCTCCATATCTAGGGTAACCAGGTCTCCCGTTTCCTTCCGAAGAGGGTCCACATTTTCCCTAGTCTTCCTTTTATCACCAATGTACCTATAGAAGCTTTATTGTTGTCCTTGACGTCCCTGGACAGATTTAATTCTGTCAGGTCTTTAGGTTTCCTAACCTGGCTGCTTGGACAGTTTCTCTGTATTCCTCACAGGCTACATGTCCTTGCTTCCACCCTCTGTAGGCTTCCTTTATGTGGTTGAGTTTGTCCAGAAGCAACTTGTTCATCCATGCAGGTCTCCTGGCGTTTTTGCCCAACTTCTTCTTTGTTGGGATGCATCACTCCTGAGATTGTAGGAGGTGATCCTTGAATATCAACCAGATTTCTCGTGCTCCTCTTCCCTCCAGGGCTATATCGCATGGTACTCTACTGAGCAGATCCATGAAAAGGCCAAAGCTTGCTCTCCTGAAGTCACAGTTAGTGAGCTTGCTGTGCGTCCTCCTTGGTGCCCTAAGGATCTTGAACTCCACCATTTCATGATCACTGCAGCCAAGGCTGCCCTTGAGCTTCACATTTCCCACCAGCCCCTCTTTGTTGGTGAGAACAAGGTCCAGCATAGCACCTCTCCTTGTGGCCTCATGATAGATCACTTGAAGAAGGAAGCTATCATCAACGCAGTCCAGGAACCTCCTGGATTGCTTATGCCCTGCTGTGTTGTCCCACCAACGAATATCGGGGTGGTTGAAGTCCCCCACGAGGACCAGGGCTTGTGAATGTGAGGCTTCTCCTATCTGTCTACAGAGGCCCTCATCCACTCAGTCTTCCTGGTCAGGTGGCCTGTAGCAGACTCCGATCATAATGTCACCTGCCCCTGCCCTGCCTTTAATCCTGACCCATAAGCTCTCAGTTGGCTCCTCATTCAGTCCCAGGTGGAGCTCCATGAACTCCAGCTGGTCAATGGCATAGAGGGCAACACCCCCTCCTTGTCTCCCCTGCCTATCCTTCCTAAAGAGCCTGTATCCTATTCCAACACTCCAGTCATAGGAGTCATCACACCATGTCTCTGTGATGCAAATTACATCATAACACTGCAAGCATGCGCACGTCTCTAACTTCTGTTGTTTATTCCCCATGCTGCCTGCATTTGGAGAGTGGCATTTAAGTTGGACCCTGGATGAAGCTGACTTACTGGCTATACCTAAAATAAAATAAAAAAAAGCAAAACAAAAAAGTCACAACTGTAATAGACTTGTTAGTAAATGACTGAAAAAATGCTTGGAAAGCACATTTACTCTGAAATCTACCATGAGTAACAAAATCAAACATTTCCACCTGTGACAGAAGAGTGTAGTAGGGATATCTACATGATCTGCTTAATCTACTCTCAGACTCCCCGAAGTGCCTTAAAATTTGGCTTTCAGTGTTGTAAGAGGTCCCTGTCTGACATTGATATGCAGATCAATTTTCTGGCTTTCCAGAAATACTGAGCCAATACTCAAGATCATTCATGGCATATCTTGCTGAAGACTTACTTTCTCAAAGGGCTTTTCATTTTCAATGCTCTGGATATATTTTCTCTCTCCTGCTTTTACAGTATCATAAAGGCTCATCAGCAAGTTCTTATGCAAATAGAAAAGAAGTGGATTGTTAACAACATAATATTGTCTGTCTCCTCTAAGTGCTTAAACATGCAATAAATTGCGAGATTTGGATGCAAATTTGTGGCGCTTCATCACATATCAAGACAAAGCTTAAAATAAAGCAGATCTGAATATACAGAACTGTCATCTAGGAGCAGGCAACAGGAAACTCTGTTTACGGATATGGGTACTGCCTGAACGCAGTGAAAAAATTGTGTGTGAACACAGAAAGTTATCAACTTGTATTATGATTTAAAAATTGCTGGTGACTTAGTCGTTCCAAAAGAAATACCCAAGGTTTAGCATAAAGGTATTTTTCTGTTGAGTGAAATGCTAACAGAAAGTAGATTATGAAGACACAGACTTAAATCATTCAAAGGTTTTGCTGTATTTAAGGGTAAAGTTATTAAACACGAATTTACACAGCAAGCTCTCAGACACCTTCATCTAGCCAGTTATCCCTATGCCACCTTATAATCAATAGAGAGAAAAGGGCTCCTCCAAAGGGATATTAATTTTATTATGTCTGAGAAATGTGAGATGACTAACTGCTCAGGACAGATGTAATGCAAGAAGAATGATCTAGGTCCTTCCACCAGATGTCTCACAATAAAATAAGTATGAACAGAATTTCTACATTTGCACAGTGACTGAGAAAGGTAGGCATTTTACAAAGGCTATCAAAGGCCTTCTGAGCTTCCAAAATTATGTCACATCCTGGGTTTTCAGCTCCCAGTTCAGAGCCTGATTCTCAGGTTCCCATTGGGCATTCAGGTCTTACCAGCTGTCAAATTCAAAGCAGGATCTTGTAAGAGAACTGAGTTAGACTTCATTTCTAAGAACAAAACAACAGATCCTTAGTGTATGGCTGATCCTTGGCAGAGGTCAGGTGTTTATTTACATGCCCATATCAGATTAAGGTGTTTAATCAAACCCACCTATTGTTAAATTAAAGCAATCTACCCAGTGAGCTCACAACAGACAGCCAGACACCCGCTGGTGTAGCTAAGGTCAAAAAGAATTCCAGGGAAATCCTCCAGGTTGAAAAACTATTAAATTTAACAGCAGGATGTATTTCTCTTTTCTATATAACGGACATTAAAGAAGAGTCTACTTCTGACTTAGAGCCTTACTGGTGTTTAACCACAATGTCGGTCTCCACTGTGAAGCTATTACATCTCAATGAGAAGCTCTGGAAGAAACTGATATTTCAGTGAAGTTGTACATCAGTGTATGTGGTTCATTACAAAGTGAAATGTGCTCTTTTGCATTTAAATGGGCAAGGAGATGAAAACATTAAATTGTGGTTCATTACAAATAAACATAAGACTGTCCATTCATTATACTCTCTCCCCCTGACTCAGCTGGTGAGCAACCAATTCACTAACACAAGCTGGGTATATGTGAAAATCTGGTATCATGATACCACTTGATAGGTTTGTGCCTTTACTACACTTACAGAAAGATGTTGATCTGCATCCTGCAGAGTAACTAATATTCTGTAGCTAATTGTGTGCACTGCCATGACAGAACATCTAAAGAAGGACATTACCACAGATGTCTCAGAGGGAATAGGAAGATACTTCATTTATAGCCACCCATCTGTCTAGTCACGGCAGAATTACAAAGAAGCACAATGCACAAATTGGTATGTCCTTCAGGAACAGCTCTCCCAGCACAACAGCCTGGCTCTTTGCACAACTCGATTCACATACCAGTCTGTTGTGTTACAAGGTTCTGTACGTTCTATGCTTGACGACAGGCACAGAAATTTGAATTAGAGAAGTAGAGAAGACAAATGCAAAGCTTAATATCAACATGAGGAGCAACAAATACGTTTCAATTTTTTCCCAGTACAGTATTTATGTTGCTGACATGTCCCAGTGGGACATTGTCCCGTAAGTAAAAAACAATGCGATTTTCAGCTTCAAAAGTTCTTGCCCAAATGTAACTGACCAAAGATGAATGTTCTGCTGGAACACAGAAAATAAATTTCTTTGCAGGTTTAGATGACTCAAGAGATTTTTAACAGCAATTAGCTGTTGAGAATATTGATAACTTATAATTCATCACAAACGCGAAAGTAAAGGGAAGTCATTATCACAGTTCTCAGTGGCACACTCAATAAACACATCTTTTTTGAAACAGCCAGAGACAGCGTTTGTCTTATGTGTAAGCAAGGGACTCCACAGGGTATCCTTCCACCACACTGCAGATCACTGAGCTCCTGAAGCTAATGCTGACCAAGCTCCTGTGTCTGCACGAGGCAGCTCAGCATGACGCACATGTCCTAACAAAAATGCAACATTACACCCAAGACAGAATATTTCTCAGCAGGAATACAATTTGGATATGGCATCTGACAACTGCAGTTGCACTGCTTTTAAATTACTTAATTGTAAGTTATATTCCATGATTCCAGAGTCAGTGTCAGATGTTGCCAGCTTCAGCATTTCTGCAGTGGCTACCATTATGCAGTATAGTTGTACAATGATGTCAATGCAAGATTAGATTAGCCTTGGAAAAATGTCTTTATTGCACTTTCAGATAATCTGTATTCTGAGCAACTGCCCTTCCAGCAATTAAAAAAAAAAAAGTTTATTCTGTACTATATACCTACATATTTGGTGTATTTGCAAGTATAGATGTGTTTGTGGGAGGCATTTTCATGTTTATGTTTCTGGCAGTAAATGTCTGATCAATTCCTATCACCCTATATGGATTTCTGCTTCATACAGTTTTAATCTACTCTGTCTCTTCTTCTGGTTGTTCAATCCAGACCAGACTTTCTCCAGCTCTTTATGAAAAACAACTGCAATTTCATTCAACTGTTATTACTCACATGATGCTAGTCAGTGAAAACAGCTTCACCAAAATGTGCATAACTGGAAAATAAAGCCCTCATTTTTTTCTCACATTTCTGGTATTTCCATGACTTTTAAGAAGTTACTGTATAGATTAATCTTATTTTTTAAATTTTGTATCTATAATGTGGGTCTTGTCAATGATTTTTGCTTCGAGAAAAAAGTTCCATTCAGTAAGGAAAACTGTGTCTTAGTTAAAAACAGAAGTAATGCACTAACCCAGGCTTTGGTCTTCTCTTCACAATGGACAAAACTGGGGAAGAGCGACAGAAAAGAAGGCACTGTCTGAAGAAAACACTTTTTCCTTTTGTTAAATGAACACTGAAAGCCTACCCTGCATGGCCAAAATCACTAGGGATTTGGGGAACAGGAGATTTCCAGATGTCCTGGGTGAGGGAGACTCGGGAAAGCTGCCATCAGGAGGCATATTCGAGTTTTGTGGACAACCCAGCACAGGAGCAAAGAAGAAAAGAGGTGGAGAGGGTAAAAATCAAAGGGAAGGGGTTTAAGTAGCACTGTAGGGATGGATGCATACATGAAGCTGCTCGTCTTGGTGAAAGAACAAACACCACCAATGCAGGAGAGAGAGGTGGGAAATGAGGAGATGCTGCACTTCTGCAGGATAAAAAGTGGTGAGTTAGAAGGATGGCATATGAGGGCCCCAGTGATATGGAGTAGGGGAGCAGGAGGGGAGAAAACAAATGCAAGGAGTTCTGCCTGCAGGCAGTGAGCTTGAATCTGCTTATGAAAAGTTATGAGCCAAGTTATGAAATGTGGGACTCCCCAGAAACATGTTGTATAAAATGTTGTATAAATGGGCCACCGAGATTTAGTATCTTTACAGCATAAGACATCAGAAGTCCATACACAAAAATCAATCATGGAAAAAGCCCTACAGACCAAGGAATATATTTTGCGCTAATTCAAAAGATTTTGGCAATTCAAGTAAAGGTTTGTACAGGTTTAAAAAAATGTAAGAGATTATGTCCCCAGCAATAGCGAAGCATGTGAGAGAGGTCCTTGTTTCAAGTATAGAATGTCTTACTTTTATATCATGCTACTTCAGCAACAAAACCAATTAGTGGTACAGCAGCAAGAATGGAATCACCTATTTAAAAAAAACAGAGAATGGTCAGACAAAATAACACGAAGCAAAACAAAAAAGACAAATCTATAAAGGCCTTTGGACCAGAAACTGAGAGACATAATTAATTGCTTAAATATATCACAGACATACGCTTAATCTAGGCAAATATGTGTGGTAGTTCATATCAATTTATATTCATATTCATTGGCAGTCTTTGTGTTCTTTGGCTGGCATACAAGCTACTGCATTTCCGAGGCATATCTGCCAATTAGGAAGGGGTCAACTTTCCAGGTTATGTTAAACTTAGATTTTGCTCAGATTAAAAAAAAAAAAAAAGTTCCTGTGTCAACTAAAATTGTTGACAGCAAGGCATGCACTTAACCAGCGTTCATATCTGAAGATAATTCAGCTGTGGCATATTACTAGCTGTTTCTGAAGCTCAGCACAGTAAACAGGAGCTAAGTTCCCAGAGGGGTAGATAGTTTGCAAAATATATTTTGAGATACCAAATATTCCATCTGTGGCATCTTGTCACCAATCTACAGTGACAAGAACTGTCATTTTAAGTAGCATCCTCAAGGAAATGGGAATCTGGAGGTTTTAATAAAATCCCAGATAAAACAAGGTTCAAATTTCAGTAAAGAGACAATTGTCTGGAAGAATGTGTTTCAAAGTGCACCCACCCCCGCAAGAACTTTAAAGGAGCCACATTGTGTGCATTACTGAAAGACTGGCAGGCAAGGACAAAATAACGTGCAACACTTCAATAAAACTGAATTATTATTTCTGTATTTGTATTGCAGGAATGGTAGAGGTGGGAAAGAAACATCTAGTGGTATTGCTAAAGTATAATAACAACGATGTAAGTGTCAACTTATGCGGTCCGGTAAAAGTCAAAGCAAAAAAAAACCCAGAACTCTCTGAAACAGTGCTGACCCTATACTTCAATTTTAAAATCATGACATTAGCAAACTGAACGATATATTTTTAAAATATTTATTCTGATGGGACATTTCATTTTAGATGTCAAGCTGTCAGTCCAGGCAGATGATTCAAAACGAAGCTTCATTTGATGGGTGAAGTATGCTCGCTTACGCAAGAGGACACGGAAGAGTAGGTCTAACTGTTTCAGGGCTCTTTGGAAGTATTTTAAAATTATGAAAGCAAACCTGACAGACCAGTGACTGACCGAAGAACTGTGTCACTGTCAACTCTCACTAGTAAGAGAGATATACTACGAGGTTTTCTGAGTGATGTTGTGTGGGTATTTTAATCTGAATTTTATTTTAAAGACAAACTACAAGGCATGCTCTTAATGACATAATAGCAGTAAGAAACTTCACTGCTGTTTCTCATACTCACAGTTTTCTGTACCTACTAGCACCAGACCTGCTACTGAAGCTGGCAAAACTCACATAATTTAGCAAAAAGAACAGCAAGCCATTACCTAATTAATCCCTTGAATCTGAAGGTAGACTTCCGATAATCAAAGTGCAAATACTATCAGGTAACCAGAATTTTTCCTTATGCCACAGGGTCCTAAAGCAAGAATTTGGTGAGATATTGAGACTTATTACAGCTGCCAACAATAGAAACACTGTCATATTAGTAAGTAGAAGGCGGCAAAACATTATCATTTTGTGGGCGGAGGGGCAATTTGGTTGCAGACATTAAGTAACAGTTTGCAGGAGGCAACAGAGTTTGGGGTAGCAGGAAAGCCTATGATCGTTGTCTTTCCATGTCCGTTCCAGCTGAGACACCTCTCTGTTACTCTTCTGTGGCACAGGCTATGGTATGAACCTCAAGTTCTTCCACAGCTGCAACCACGGTGTAGCTGGATATCATGACTGTGCCTGTATGCACACTCAGTAACGAGTATCCTGAGTGGTCCAGGACTTCCCAGGCCCCAGTCTTCTGCACTGATGAGCTAATGGCCTGGCTGAAGACAAGGGACTGACCTGAAGCTAAGTGACCGACTGAACTTCGAGCCACCTTCCATCACGGTTAGTTATTTCACTGAGGAGCTACAGTTACAGGAGCTCTCCAGGTGGGAATTTCAGGGATTTATAGATACCCCCCCAGTCAGCTCCTGCCATACCTCTCAGTTTATGAGCTTCAATGTCTGCATTAACATCCTGAGTAGAGTGTCCCAGTCAGCTCCTACTGGGGTATTGATCAAATTGTATATAGGTAAGCGGCTTGAAAATAGCCAGTAGAAACCTGCTGCAGATGCAGAAATGTCATGTAGGACAGTCTTTCACATCTACTTTTAAGAGGGTCAGGAGATGTTTTCTATGATGTCATTTAAGGTAACTCCTGAAAATGGATCACGCATGCACTGGAGAGGTCAAGCAGCACTGCAAGCCACCGGAAGAGTTGTTTGGAGAGTCTTGTCTGATCTAACAATACCACTGCGAAGGCCCTTGCCATGAAGACTCCCATTTCTATCCAGACAGCGATCAACCATTTGGGTGATTTCATTCCCAACTCAAGTATTACCACAGGCCAAGGTCCAAAGTGTCTTTTTTTAAAGAAGTACTCTGTCCATGATTGTCCATGCAACAATTACTTAGCATCAAAGAAGCATCATTCAGAGAAGGTGTGGATCTGGCTAAGCTCACCAAAGAGCTGGGGGAGGGTGTTAATGCTATTTCTTCCACTGCATACCCAAGAAGGGTATGCTGTGGCAGGGAATCACAGCAAGATGGGAACTGCAGAATGACTAACTCTATTTCTCACCTTCTCATAGTTTGGATTTCAACAGAACTCGTAAAACTGTAAGATTATATATACAAAGAGCTGGCACCAATACATCCAGCTCAGAATTGCAAACTGAGAGCTAACTAGTATTTGTTTTACAAGATTTAGCACAAAGCTAGGAGTTGGGAAATGGCAAATCCTGTGTGACATCTGCCGACAAATGTAATCTCCCTAATTCTGCTTTACTGTGTCTTGTGAAAAAAAACAAACCTTAAAAGCCAATAAAGTTCATTTTTTTCACTCCTTCTAGTCTCATGGCTAGTTTCAATCTATATTTTCACACAAACTCAGACAAAAGTTTCCAAAAATCAAGTCTGAACAATTGAATTAGATAATAAAGACCCTGTCAGCAACCTCAAGTTTGGAAGTATCACTGTTAATGGCATACCATACCAGTTAATAAACTTCAATGTATGTAAGGTGATCTTGCCCTATTTGAATACGTGCATGTCAAAGAGCACAGTTAAGGGACTCTGATTTTTTTTAATTTGAAATTACCACAAAGATCACATTTAAATAATTTAGATTTGCTGTTTCTTATTATCAAACCTATATGTCTATAGGTTGCTGACTTTAATCAAGATACGAACTGGCTGAACACTTAATCTAATCGGATATGCCCCTACATATATTCTTCTGTCACTGTCTTGTGCTTTGAAATCTCCATGTAATGTAAAACAATATCTGTCTTCTGGTTTTTGCTATTGTTTAACCATTATCTTAGCTTAATATTTACAGAAATCAAAATAAAAATACGAAATATTTCTATTCCAGAACTCGCACATGAAAATCTCGAAGAGCCAATATGTGCATCCCATAGCCAAAACAATCCCCAGTACTGGCAAAAAAAAATTAAAAACAAAAGTCCATTTCAAGTGTTAGATGTCATCTCTAGATATGTAGCATCTTCAGCAGCTGTTGTAGCATCCCTTTCCTGAGAAATACTTTACTGAAGATTATAGGAAGAGATTAATGTGCAAACAATTGAGAAATTATTTTGAAGTGCTTCTCTGCAGCTTGGGTAAGCACTGTTAAATTTCATCATGCTGCTGGCTACTCCAGGAAAAGCATAGAAGACACGTATCACTCAGGAAAATTGTGATTTGGTATCAGGAAATCCTGTATTTTGTATTTCCAGCAGTGGACTCACCAGTCTACCACTTTCTCTTTCCTACACGTGTTACGCTCACCTTAGCAAGCAAGCACTGATCTTACATGTTCCTTAAGCCTTATTTTTTTCCCTTCCCCTGTATTTCCATTTGGATTATTTTTTCATTTCCAATTCTTGATTACTTCTCCCCTATATTAAACCCAGCCTTTTAATGAACCATCAGCTTACCCTGGCAATCCTGCAATATTGAACTGAGTACAGCACTTGCATTTGTACTTCACAAACACCCTGACATTTTAATAGGATTATTAAAAGAATAAACTTTGAAGAATGTTGCATTCAAAGCAGCAATGTCTAAGGAGGAGAAAAGACTTATGTATACTCATTAGATTGCTTCTTCTGGAGGTATTTAAAAAAAAATAAAACAACAGTAATGTTTTCAAGTTAATGGATTAACAAACACATGCAATAGATGAATGATAATAATTTTAAACCACTGGCAATTATTTCTGTTTATTTATGGAAGTGATGGGGATTGGGAGCAGTGACCTGCACAGAAATTCATTAAACACTGCAGATCTGCAAAAATCCGCCGAGGAGGAGTGTTTGTGGGGAGCCAGACAGTGAAAGAACGTTTCAGTAAGAAATTATGTTATACATTTACTCCCATTTGTTAACATGCACCAACCGTAACAGTGCAATCACACTTTATTGTTGCCTTTATCTATTTACTAGTGTGCTGAAGGCAAAGTATTACAAAGCATTTCCACACACACTGCATAGAAGTGTGAAAAACTGTATCCCGGTATTTCCACTCCAATTCTCCACGTCAAATGAGAGATTGTGGTACAGCCTGGAGAAGCTGAGCCTACGCACAATTTGTCATCTGTGAACTTCGGTCTATGTAATCAAGAGCTACACAATTCATTCCTGCACCTGTAACCATCCCTGTGGCCCCTCCAAGAAGTCAATTCCATGTACTGGTCTCAACACGATTACTTTATTGACATTTCTCAGCTGAAAGACTTTTGCAAATACCATCCAATTTTCCAGCTCTTTCTAAAAGATCAAAAGATGCACCTTGCATAGTAGACAGGAATTTACACTGATGAGTGCCTATTGTCTTGAATACAAATGTTGCTCCGCAGTGTTTGCCCAAAGCTACATGTGCATGTCTCTATAATAACTAACTGCAGTTAGACCACAAAAGCATACTGTACTGGAGATAAAATATGTTTGTGCTGGAGAATACCTTTTGCTTGAACAACCCCCAGGCTAAGATCTTCAAGGCCTCCTGATTAGGGAGGATGGCACTGAGCTTGAAACCTTTCATACCAAATAAAACAGCTGGCAAGGGCACATTATTTCAGCTTAGAAATGACAACAACTATGTTAGGCTGTTGCTGCAGGTAATACAAGATCCGCTTCTGGCAGAGATCTGCAGGCAGTGCAGCTCGCGGAAGGAAACCTGGGCTCATTCATGCAGTGGGAGGCAATGCAATGGACTTCACAACCAGAGGACAGCCTGGGCAGTGCACTAAACAAAGGTTTCTAAGACTTTCTTTCAACTATAGAAATAAGTTCCTATGTAACTAAACCTCCCAGATAGTGTCGCTTTCTCAAATCACCATATTACATAGCCTATAGTATTTTAGCTGTCCACATTAGACAGATTGCTGCTCTTTCTGCTAAAAGTCATACATCGAGGTTAGCAATAAAGCTCAGTTTATCATATTACTCACTTGAACAGTGTATTTAGAAGATATGAAATCAATTCATAACATTTTTTTGAAAACACTGCTAGGGAATAAGGCTTTTTCAAATATCTCAGAATCTCTTGCATTTTTGATGATCAAAAGGATGACATTAATTTTGAAACTAGTCAAAAAGAAAAGTTGTAGGACTTCAACTGCCATATGCTCACTAAATCATGAATTATATACAGAAAAAAAGTCATAAAAGTTACTTTGAAAAAGCGAAAAAAACCATATTATGATCTCTGTGCTGCATAACACATATGGTTGAGGGGATTAATTTTATCCCACTGGACACTTATACCAAGAACAAAAGGGTGAAAAAAGATTTCAACAGGATATGACTAGCAAACAAGATACTTAATTCTTTCAAGTGGTGATGCAAAGCATATCCTTTATGAATAACTTACTGAAAATACCATCTGCTTCACAGGGTATGCACAATAGTTTTAAATGTACTCTCATGTAGACATGTATCTTTGTAGTGTTTTAAGATTGTGTTGTACATGTCAGATTAGAAAGCAGCATTGCTAGAAATAAAGTTTAAGCGCATGTCTAACAATGTCCCTAAAGTAATCTCAATAGCTCCACAAACATGAAAATAAATTGTAGGTACTGTAATGTTTTGAGACCATGTTAGAGGCCCGCTTATCCTCATCCCTGATGCAAATGTTTTTAAACCAATACTTTGCATTTTGAAATGGCTCTGTGTACTGAAATAAACTTTATAGCAATTCCAAGAAAAATACTTTTTTTAAATATTCAGAAAATCTGATTATATGCAGGTATTGTAAAACTAGACATTTATTTCAGCACAGCTAGAGTGGAATAAAATAAGTTGGGGGTTTTTTAATTTTGTTATTAAAACATACAATCCAATGTAGAAATATTTTACTTTTCATTCTAAGTTCTGATTAATTGAACTTAAAGATATCAATTCAGAAAAAAGAAATTATATCTAAAAATCATACACGAGGGCACGCATAAAATGTTTTTCAAATGGATATAGGGAAAAAGTATCTTATTTACCAACTCCTGAATATGTAGAAATTGTAATAATCACTCCGCTTTATTAATGGAAATTGGAACTCAAGTAAGTTAACTCACAAGGCAATTTCAACGTCTTCTCTCCTTCGACGCACCTACACTTTTTCATTTTTTCAGATCATTTGTTTTGTTAGCACTTGATAGTTTTTACAACTGCAAGTGAGATGAATTCAGCTTGTCTAGATCCCTATTTAAAGATTTTCAGTGCTTTAAATCCTTCACCCTTTTTACGGCCGCTTATTTATGCCACACCTTATAATTTCAAACAGAAACAATAACATGTTAGACAATATTCTCAAAGTGTATATTTTGGTTTAAGACAGAGAAATACAAGTTATTTCTAACACTTCAACACTTCTCTGACTCTTTAGTAATGTGATTTTACACTTTTCAGCAAATCTGCAGAAGCAAATAACTCACTACTTAAAAGATTTTTTTTGTACTTCGAAAGCTAAAATTCATTAATGAATTGAAGGAAACGGAGCACTGCTTATGATATCCATGATTATGATGGCATGAGCTCTAGCAAATTTAGATGAAGTAATTTTAGTTAAGCGAGCATTTGAGCTGAATTTTCCATAAATTCCAGAAAATGGGGAGAGCTCCTGGCATCTTAAAACTTCTTATTATAGTAGTCTGACATATGGTACAGAAGGAGATTCCACCTAGTCCTACATCTTATCCTTCAGTTTGTAATCAATACAGAATTCATCCAGTTTGTCTGATTGCTTTAGTTCCCAGAGTCTGCAGAAAGAGCTCCAAAACTAACAGCAAATATGGGTGGAGGAGGGTGTCTTCCTACTGCACACCTAACTGCTCTTTCCTACCTGCCCTGGCTCCTGCGTACAGACTGAACATGGCACAGCAAGTCAATGGAAATAACTCCAATGTTTAATATTCCTCATGATACCGTATATGAAACCTTGCTGACTTCATTTTTAGAAGATGAACTGGGGGGCAGAAAAGCCTGAAGTCAGGACTTTTTGGTGTATATATAATTTTATACATAAAATGTTTTATATACATGTGTGTATGTGTGTGTTTATGTTTATTTTTATAAAAATATGAAATGTCATATGTATAGCTGTGTTTGTATAAAACATACATAAACATATACATACGTATTAAAATGTTATGGAGAAACAGGATGACATGTTGAAACCACTGAAGTGGTGATCGTCCGCGCTGTACTCTCCCCTCTCTGCTGGAAGTTACATGAGGAACAGGAGAAAGGGAACTCTTCCCACGCCACTGCTGTTCACAGCCCCGTGCATTTTCTAAACTGGAAACATCAGCGCTCTACATTAGTAAAGCCGAGTGTTAGGTATGGCAGCAAAGGAGAAAATCAACACCTTTTTTAGTTGTCCTGCAAAATGTCTGCAAACATGAGCCAGAGGCCTTAGTATCCGTCTACAGTCTACCATTTTGGCTTCCACAAGTTATCAAATAATGCAAAAGGGGCCTGAGCAAACCTGAAATCACAATTACAGTTTCAGATTATTTTCACCAAACTGGAAAGGTGCCTGCCTTGAGGAAACAATTTCCACGTATGGTAAGACTCTTCACTGGCTTTGGCCAGCTCTCTAATGCCTGTAAGGAGTTTCCTAGTGATTTCAGGATTTCATCAAATTGTAGGTCAGTAGTTTTACAGATTCTGTACATAGTACAGTAAAATAATTGTTTTATATAACTCCAAAAAAAATTATCATGAATACAGGCTATATCTGCTGTGCTGTTCATAACAAAGTTATTTGTAAATTAAACATATTCTGTAAATAAAATACAACCAAATATTACCAGCTTCTGTAAATTAATTTAAAATGTTGTCTGGCAGCTAACATAAAAATTCCCTAAAACAGAATGAACATAGTGAAACCATAAAATGATTCAGTATCACCAAAGAATGAACTTCAGATCTATGGCAATAAATGGGCCCAAATCCCATTTTCCTTCAAGCACAAACATTTACTATATGCACTTCAAATAACTTATGCACACCTTAGAAATTATCCTTCCTTTGTTTATGACAGCTTCAAGAAGTATTTTGCAATGACTGTTACATTAGATTGCAGCACTGATTTTTATTTCTGCTACAGGTAATGTATTTTTCCAGCTACATAGCCTGTTTTGCATTCTAGTGAATGTAAAATTTGGGAGTCACATTTTTCATGCTCACTTAAAGAAGGTCATGTTAGTCATATAGTAATCGTTAGTCCCTAAGGTATTTGCATGTCGCACTACATTTGCTTCCTCCTTACTTCTACTGTTAAGAATTATTTGTATCAGAAATAAAGATTCTTAAACTGAAGTTACAGAAAGAGGGTTTTGGGGTTTTTATGAAAGAATGAATCCAAGAATATTTTAAGATTTTCTGCCTTGGTAATATTTGTGTCTTTCATTCCGATTCCCTGTTCCACATTACAGCTGGCATTTTGGTCCTTGGTGTGTTGAGAGGTACATTTTTCAAACAGATTTAGTGTTCATCATGGTGTTTCTCTGCATCAGCTAACTTGGGCCAAATTGTGTATACGTAGATGTAAGTCAGCTAAAGTCAGCCCTCTTATTCCATGACCGAATTAGCACTTCAGGGAGTGCAAACCAAACCAAAGCAATCTTTTTCTGACTGCATTAGCCATATTACTTCCTTAAAGCTGTGGAAGCAAAATCAAAATTGCAAGTGTACAGCTTCAAAAACATTTCATAATCAATGTGACTAGGTTTATCAATACCAAAATGAATGTCTGAACTTCACTCAAGTACAGGCATATCTGCTATCAATGACATGGATTACTGCTGCTTCTGTCACATCTTGCTCACAAGGGACTGAGCAGTTTTATGGACTTCCCTTTATTTAATTTAGCCCACTACAGCCTTCACTGACAAAATACAGAAGATGCATTCCTTAAGCAATCCTTAAGATACTAAATCAGACGATCAGTAAATCCAGACTTTGGGAGCAACGGGCACATATTTTTTGTGATAAAGCAAAGATGACATGGCAGACTTCCAAAAGCAGGCATTACCCTTCACCTCTCCTAGTCTTTACCATACAATACTTTCAATGAACCACACTGAATTTCCCTGTCAAAAAAAGAGATCAACTGCACCAAAATAAGACAGAAGGAGGAATTCGATGTTACATGATACTCAAGCGCCATGTGCTCAGAAGGCATGTTAGATTTATTATGTAGTAGAATACCAACTCTTGGTAATCCAGATGGTTGAAGAAAAAATAATGGGTTTGATTTTCAAACAGACACTCAGAAAGTCACTCATGAGAAATGCCACAGCTTAAGTTTTAACAGATTTCTCAAAAATAAAACTAAATAAATACACTCACCCAAAACAGTTACCATGACACGCTCACAATCCCTTTAAAAAAAAGATTAATAGCATTTCAAGACAGGGGCAATATGATGTGCCTTATGTCATACAACTGTTCAGAGGTTTTATTCTGAGACCTGAGATTTGAGAAATAGGTTTGAAAATTTGACACTAAAATATTGATTCTCAGACCAAATCCTTCAAATCTGAGAGGTATTTAGCTGTGTAATCACAGTTACTAAAGTTCAAAGCTATTTAAAAAAAATGTGGTGACAGAATCTTCTCTAAAAGAAACTATCCCTTACTTTCTCACTTTTCACAAAACAAAGGCACAAAATCCTAATCTTTTGTCAGCGTTTGAAATCTTGTCATCCCTCCTGCCTTTTTTGATCACGGCAAATCATAGTAAGTAAAAAACAACAGTACTTTATACAAGAAAATCATACAAAGAGAAATGGATGGAGTCAAGCATCTGTAAGGTGAAGTTCTGAGTTGCAGCAAGAGGTTAGGTAGGATCACTACTGGGGTAGATGTCAGCTTCTACCTGTAGCTATCTTTTCCATACAGAAATGACTGCACCTTGGGATGCAGTCCTTCAGGAGCTGACTGCTCCAGCGTGGGTCCCCAACGGGGTCACAAGCCCTGCCAGCAAACCTGCTCTGGCGTGGGCTGCTCTTTCCATGGGGCCACAGGTCTTTCCAGGAGCCTGCTCCAGCACGGGCTTCCCACAGGGTCACAGCCTCCTTCAGGCATTCACCTGCTCTGATGTGGGGTCTTCCACAGGCTGCAAGTGGATATCTGCTCCACTGTGGACCTCCATGGGCTGCAAGGGGGACAGCCTGCCTCACCACGGTCTTCTCCACAGGCTTCAGGGGAATCTCTGCCCTGGCACCTGGAGCACCTCCTCCCCCTCATTCTTCACTGTCCTTGGTGTCTGCAGAGTTGTTTCTCTCGCATAGTCTCACTCCTCTCTCTATCCCACTGCAGGTTTTTTCCTGTTTTTAAATACGTTCTCTCACAGGTGCTGCTACCGTCAGTGATGGGTTCAGCCTTGGCCAGAGGCGGGTCCATCTTGGAGCCGGCTGGCATTGGCTCTATCTGACATGGGGGAAGCTTCTAGCAGCTTCTCACAGAAGCCACTCCTGTAGCCCCTCCAGTACCAAAACCTTGCCATCCAAACCCAGTACAAGAAGCTATTTTCTCGTCCTCCTTATAGCATTAGAAAGGAAGTGAGACAAAAGGTAGATATGGTAATTTCTTTAGGCAGAGCATATCTGTTGAAACTCTCAGTCATTTCTGTTTTCTAAAAAACGCAACAGAAACAAGTCATAGTCAACCACCTACGTTCCCTGACACCAGCATATTAAATATTCTCTTACAGTTACCTCTGAGTTCCTATTTTTCTCTAATTATACTTTGTGTCCGGAGTTCCTCTGCTTCAGCACAGTTTCTGTCATTCTATTCCACGGACACAACTTTCCCAGAAAGATTCCCTATGCTTTTTCCTAGCCAAAAGCAGAACCAAGACTTAATTTTCACCCTCCTATTTTTCAAATACTTCTGACACAAGATTTTTCTTGAAATACAGTCATCTTTCAGCTTCTGAGATCACTCCTTTCTGCTTTTATTCCTACTTCTCTAATTTTGCTTTAACATAGAACTCTAATATGTTTCAAGAAGTTCTTAATGGTTCATAATAACGGTTCAAAGAGAAATCACTAATTTCACTGCTTACCCTGAGAGCTCTTTATTCTTCTGTATGTTTGTGAATAATTCCATGCTCCTCCTCAGATACAAGATCTGAGACTTATCTCAAGTAGTAGCTCTGCTTCCTTATAGTCAGGATACTTCTCCACCTTGCAGACTCTTTCAGGAAACCTTTTAAGAGACACAGTCTCTCATATCCAAATACACAGTCTGTGCATTCCACATATTCTGAACCTGTGTCTTCATTGGTGTACCATCCTTTACAAATGCTGTTTCACCTGCTTTTCCACTTCTCTATAATGTAACACACTTCTCTACAATACACAAAGATGTATTAAAATGATTGTATGCACTTTACACTAGGGAAGGAAGAGTTTGCACAGTCCTTACACGTTTCTAAAGTTCTTTTTACTAAAGTCCATATATCATTTTGACAGAAGAGCAAGATGCAGCAAAAATGGTCCTGCAAAAAAACTTTTTTTTTTTTTTTAGCTTTAGTAATCAATCTATAAAATCCTAAAATATTGTGGAGGGCAAGGGTCCCTGAGAAAACTCTCTGAAAAGATGTACAACGTAAAATCTATCACTCCCATTAGAGGCAATCAGAATGTTTACAGTCTTCCTCTAAGTACAACTTCATTCCTCTACTTAGAGCATAAAGTGAAAAGTACAGATTGAAAGCACTGCGGGAATGAGATTGACTGGCTTCCTAAGTATGGAATTTAAATACTTGGGCACCTGATAGCATTCATGAGAATTCAAACTAACTTTAAGAATTTAGTGAACTTTTTCCCCCTCAGATCACCAGAAGTGTTCTTCCTTCTTTGCTCTTTTTGTGTATATATCTGAAGCAATCACTCTTCCAACTAGTTCTGGGATAGCTCAGTCATTTTCCAGCTTCTCGGGTTACACGGGCATAGCAAAGGAGAAAGAGTATCTTCCCAAATTTGTAGTCAAACATGATCTTTGATTGCCGTCCCCATAGGCTGACTAAATTGTCCTCAGGAAATCCAAATTAAATTCACATCTGCTACTTAGGAATGGGTAAATGACAGCATTCCTTGAAAAAAACTGTAGTTTCATTTATAATTTTTCAGATAGGATAGATATCCTTTCAAAATTCTAGACACGTCTAGTTCCTGTGCTTCTGTAAGACTTTTCCATTCTCCAGACAACTGGGGAAGCCTCATCTTTCTTCAGTCACCTTGCTTACGAACCGTCTCTTTTTCAATGTCATTGGAGCTTCATTCTTAGTCATTATTTGGTCACCTGAGTCCTTAGAAAGACAGTTATATTACTACGGCATTTTGAAAACAATGCTGCATAGTTGCTTGGGAGAGCATTTTAGAAGACTGTGTTATCACACCCATTTTCCTGACTGAGCCATGCTAAAATGAAGCATTAGGTTGATGCAAAAATCCAGACTAAATAATTATTGTCACTCAATTTAACCCTTTGATTAATGAAGATGATACTTTTTTGTATTTTTATGATACATCATTTCTGTATCTGCTATTCAGCAACTTTGAAGACATCTACCTTCCTTACGTCAATGCACATTATTATACTGTGTCTCATACATGGAACAATAATGAAAGAAAATGACATCTACCTCAGCATGCTTATTAGAAGTCTGGAGAAAATAATAACAATAATTGAAAACAAACAAACAAAAGCACACACACACAAAACCAACCCAGAGAAACACAAAGAACATAAATCTTAAATAAAACAGTAATTTTTTTTTACTCTTTGAAAATGTGGTTGTGGTTGATGAAGTTACTAAATAATTATTTATAATGATTGTGGAAAATAAACATTTACTATCAGTTGTTATCAGCTCTCTGTAATGTAGTGTTTTCTGACAAAAAATTCTGAATTCCATACTGGATCCAGCATTATGAGTAAGACTCTTTTCCAAGCTCCAGTTAATGTAACTGATCATTAATGGTCAAGAAGGCACCATGTCAGACTTCTGATCCTCAAGATATTACTTTATCACACGTAGGCAGTTATCCTTGTGAGTGCTTTCAATTTTGCTTTAAACTACTTTCAAATATCTCAAAATTTAATAGGCAACTTATTGAGAGGGAAATTTGGAACCACAAAATGCATTTTCTTTTATTTTCAGGAACTGTTTTAATGAAATTAGAGGTGGTATTGGGCAGGAAAAAGTCAGAGACACAGATGGTACCTACCAAGCACAGACCACACTATAGAATAAAAACATCTTTAGTAAAAAAAAATTCTCCCCAAATCAAAGAACACTATCAAAATAATACTGGATCTGACACTCTTATACCATTTACAGAAGAATCAATTCCAGCAACATAGTTAGGATGTAAATTTTAAAAAAGCTTTTTAGCACACATCACATAGAGAAATAATGAAAATCAGTTTACAGTAGACTTTGGTTCCAAAAACTTTCTCTCTGATATATTTAAATAGCGTAATATAAGCTTCTTGACTTACTACCAGACACAAGTATTAGTTACCATCTGCTCGTAACAAAAATTCAGAATCACACATAAGGTCATTAATTATCATCTCTTGACCAACAGATTTTTTTTAAAGGATAAAGACCAGATGGAAAATTTGGGAAAATTTCGTCCCTGATAAATTTAAGGGTCATTTTCTCAAAAACTGTACTTAAAAGTAGTCTTAATTTTCAGAGTCTGAGGGCATACAAAATCTCGTTTTGCCTTGGTAAAACTTTTGTCCTACTGAAAATAATATTAATCTGAGGGTAATTCTGTCAATACAAACAATAAAGTCATTAATTAGAATTTTATGCCATACTGGCTGGAATGCAGCATTTCCCTTATAACAGATCATGAAAGAATAATTACAGATGGCAGATTTCACCCAGCTACAGGACTGGCTGGGTGGGGCACGGAGTGGGAAATATGGGGCTGCACAGTGCACTACATGGATGCTCCCGTTTTACCCAGCTGGGAGAGGAAAAGGCAAAAAGGGACAGTAGAAACAAAACATGCTGTAATCTCTTTCACTCTCCAGCTGAATCTTACTCTATTTTGTGCTGTCATTCAGCATTACTCTACCTCATCTGTCTTTCTATAGAGACCTTTTTTCAAGCTCTTACTGTGAAAGTGAAACTACAACTTTACTTCATGTCTAAGCACATGTGACGCCTTTAGACTGAATTATGGTTATTCACATTAGCAGTATTGAAAGCGCAGTATGTTGTGTTGACCCACACCTCAGTGTTATGAACCTTTTAGCTTTCCCATAGGTTTTGGATTCATTACTAGTTTATGGGATTCAGAAGTGGTATATTTAGAAAAAATATGGTGGAGATCAACAAGGATATAAATTCCTTGTCCTCTCAAAGTGGTTAGTTACCACTGTGTCTAGGAACAGTCATGACTCAGTAATGACTACATACATTATTACCTGTGCGTGTTTGCATCAGATGTATTCTTACTGTATAGGCTGATGTAAGTGGATCTTTTTGTATGGACACACTTCTCAACATGTCACCAGATAGGAGGGCAGTGCGACACACCACCGCATTCACTGAGAGGTGACTGTCAAATGCAGGAATTGATACCTGACCCACAAAAGTTATGTTTGCTCCCTTAAGAAAATATCTATTTCAGTCAGAGGAACAGTAAAACTAAGTCCTAACAAAAGTAGAAGTTAATAAGGCAGAAAGAACTGAAGGAGAACAAGTAAATCTATCCAAAGTCCTACTGACATTCAAAAAAGATGATTAGTTGCAAAGTTAACAGTCCTGCCAAGAAGCAGTTCTTTCCAAAAAATGAACCTGAATGGCATGTAGAAAATAGAATCCTCTATGTAATGCATACAGACATAGAGGTACCTTTCATTTCTAACCTTGACATCACAAAATAAAGCATTTTTTTCTTTCACTTATTGATCAGCTTTAAGAAACATTGACAACATGCAAAATAGACAGCATGGTAACAAACTTTTTTTTTTAATTTCCATTTTTACTTTCAACAGATTTGAGCTAGGGGTGATTGCCAGGATTTTTCATCCAGGACTGCTTAGCAGATTTATAAGTGCGTACTGCGACATGCTAACAAGTACTTTATCTCCTCGGCACATTTTCCAGAATATCCAAAGCACAACAAACCATTCTCTCCTTAGAAAATACCTGGATCAGCTTCAGAGTTTGCAATGACAGGGCTGAGGGATGAAGACGTGTCTTTCAGTGACTATAAAACACAGCTGTGCACTGGGGAATACACAGCATTCCCAAGGAGCTGGGTTTAGATCTCTTTCTTGACAGATGGATAAAGACCTGCTCACTGCATTTCTATAATCATGGGTTTAATGAACATACCTAGTAGTTCTGACTGGTTAATTCTCCTGACACCATCTACGTTTAAGAAACATAGTGAATCATGCAAGAGATTCAACACATCAACTTGTAGCGCAGATGTAGCACATCTGCCAGTACAAACATGACCTACCTAGAAAATACCAGAAAATGGACAATTTGGGGAGACTGCATGAGTAAAAGAAGAGTGGATGACAGGCAGAAGAGTCATGGAGAATATTTTATTATATTGTGTAATATGTGAATCTGTTCATAATCATCGAAAACACAGTGCGTATATGATAGGTATGGAGTACCTGGAAAGCACAAGGTTTGGGGAGGAAAGCTGAAAAGGTATGAAGCAAAAGTCCATTTTGTTAACAGAGTCAATATAATGACTCTCATTGAGTTTAACAGGCTTTGGATTAAGCAGTTTCCCAGGACCAAGGATGAATTAATTTTGTGCTTGAAATAAGATTATGTATTTGTTGGCATGTTTAGCGAAATATCTGATAGTACTGTGAAATTATTAACACAAATCCCTAGAAAAAAATGAATCTTGCAACACAAAATACTGTCTTTTCATATTCTGTAAACACAGTTTAACCCTTAGTTAACCTACTTGTAAGTAGGTCCCTATGTGATCACTGAATTTTTATATAAAATTGTTTACCTGTGCTGTAAGAAGTCTGCAGAAATTGAAGTTTTCTAGCAGTAGCAGCAAAAATAAGCCAATAATTTACCAATGACTGTCAATAACACTTCGCCAACATTGATATACTAATACTGCAATATTTCATCAATACAAAATGTTATAATTGCTTCAGATGCCTGACCTTGAAGATACTAGATGTGAATTTCTGTTTTTAGACAGCAAACTCAGAAGCCCAGTAGCCACACGGTTCCAACAAGAATTTCCAACATGATCCTTGCTCAAAATCATATTCATATTAATAATTATACTTCCACTATCCCAGCTAAACTGCAGACTATATGAAGGGCAAAAATCTGCTTGAAAACCGAAAGCTACAGATTTCAAGATAGCAATGAAATGCAATCCTTATATGAAAATAAAAAGAAAAGCCGTGGAGGTTTTGTGGCTTATTACTGCAACCACATTTCCAGATGCAACACAACAAGACAGCATGCTCCTTCACAGCACTAAATTCAAACTGTCAGCACAAGGCTGGCCCTTAAACTTCTCCTGCAACCTGTTTGAAAGCCTGGACATTTACCTACGAGTACCACAGGCTTCTGTTTCCAATCAATATTTCCAGATGAAGAGAGAGGATCAGAATATTTTGTTTTGTCCAGGCAAGGTTTGCATCAGGCAGCAAGAATTCAGAGGGCAATTAAAAAAAGAAACTGCATTTATAAAGCTTCAAAAACACAAGCCCTTATTAGAAAAAGCTACTGCATCTTTTCGGTGTGTCATCACAGACTATGCAGTTTCTAGGCCGTAATTCAACTCCCCACAGTAAAAGCTTCCCTCAAAATTGGATTTAAAGCCTAAAAATTGATGTCAGCATTTTTGAGAGATGCAGCTCTCACACAGGCAGATCCTGTGAAACTGGAAGTCAAAAGAGGAAACCAAATTCCAGACAGTCCTAAGATATTAATTAGGACACATTTTTATAAATAGAATCCAAAATAAATCTTCTTCCTTCCTAGCACACCTCAGCATTACCTTGGTTAGCATGATATTGCACATGCATTTTCTTGTAATAGCACTGTTAAATTATTTCTCCAAAAGAGACTGAATGACTGAAGCAGGAAAATAAATGTATATTGTAGATTTCAGTTGCCTGCTTCCAAACCATAGGATTGTTTGCATAACCCTCTCTTCAGCCAACTACACTGCTCATCGTTTAATGCATAAAACAGCAGAAACCACAGACGGACCACAAAGTACCTGAAACTGCAACTGGCTTTTTTTTGTTTATTTTTTTAAATGATGAAGCTTCACCTGCATGCAGCCAAAAGCAATCTAACAAGGATTTCTTAAACAATTAATGTGGCAGCCTTTAGTCAAGACATTCAGCCCATTTCTCAGAAAACAGAGCTCCTATGTTTGTCCCTGTTCCCCACGCTTTTTAGATTGTTATTTGATCCGGATTTGGACTCTCTAGCATTACTCTTTTGCTAGGGCCACTCCCAGATTTCCAGCAAACCTTTTCCTTTTGCAGCCAGCAAACTGATTTTATTTCTGCAGCTACGCAGAGATCATGTGAGATCTACTTGACCAAAAGGAATCTGATGATAATTTTACGAATGCAATGCAAACTCTAAGAAAGCGTCCCTGCTCTTCTGGAAAGGCTTCAGTGTCTTGGTTCAGGAATATAAGGTGAGAAATGTTCCAGAGACTTTATGCCAACTTCACAAAAAAAGAAGAAAAGCCTCAGTGTGCAAATATCTTCATCGATATTAACACTCATTTGCTGTTCCTTTAGCCCAGATGCAATCTTCAGTTAAAATGCTTCTGTTTAGCACTGAGAATCTTCTCCAAAAATTAAAATCTGCTCAAAGTAAGTGTAAATGTTTGTAAGTCCAATTCAGAATATATAAAAAACTAGACTGCAAAACTTCTGAGTTTGGATAAAGATATTTGGAACAGAAGTACAATTACGTGATTACAGAAAAAAAGATTTCTGCTTCCAAACTGTTTTATGGTACATTGTATACAAATGTTTTCTGCATTTTGTTTTTAATAGTCATGAGGACCAGATGACAAAAACTGTGGTCTCACCCCCACTGGCATGCAAACTTCTTACAGTATACTAACCTTTCACATTCTATCTGCCTGAGGTACCCATAGGCACTAGTCTCTATTGCGTGGTTTGGGCTGTTTTTCATTTATACAATCAAAATTAGGTATCTCAGGTAAAAGGTTCTAAATAAACTGAAAAAAATGTAGTTTATTTCCAAAAAACAAATCAGTTTGGCATTTTAGAAAGTGTCTTTCAAACTCTGCTTAGGAAGAGAAGCTAGAAATTAAATTATGTATGCCCAAATTTTTTTCACAAACTGCACAAAGTGTAGCTAGTTAAAACTTCTGGCATCTCTATGATAACAGAAGCATGGCTACTGAAAATTACTGGGTTTTGCATAAAACTCTCAGCACTAACACAACTGTGCTAAAACTCACAGCTCAGGGAAACAGGAAAACCTTGGCCCATAATATAAGGAACGTTTTATGAAAAAGAACATGGTTATTATGCTGTAACAGTACTCAGTTTAACTTGGTCCCCCTATCTAGTGGGCTGTGCATTCAACCATCACTGGCATTTCACAGACGTGGAAAGGAAGAATGAAGATCAGAATCTTGAAAAGCCTGTGTCTTATTTTGCCCTGTGTAATTACAATGCATGAAATTTTAGAGTTGTCTCAAACATTGTTTCAGGAACTTCGCAATCTGGAAGTGTTTTAAATGAAGTGGGAGTTTCCGGAATCTTTCCCTTTTGATTGCTCTCTCCTTGCTCCCTCCTCTCATTTCCCCCTTGTCTCAACTAATACAGGGCTTGTATTGAAGTTTGCTGTAGCGTGAGCCTGATTTTGATGCACAGTCCTCCTTCTCTGGGATACAGAGGAGGACTGTCTCTCAGGGGGACTGTACAGCACCGCTCTGTCCTCCTTTTGACTCCGTGTGATTTTTCAAGTATGAAAGGAAGACAATTCTCCCCTTTGTGAGATTCTATATCTCTTTACGGTTCAGCCTTTTTTTTGCTCTGAAGGCTTATTTCTAGGTCTGCGTATCTTGAGAAAAGTAGAAAGAAATATGGAATTCAACACACAACTGGCATAAGAAAGGTATTTAATTAGTTCTTTTTTCCTCCTTTTTAATCACTACAGTATTCCAGACATTCCTTAGAGAATAAAGAAATACAATTATCTTTAAAGAATTACTTTTCCCCACATATTAACCACATGTTGCAGAAAGGCTACAACTTAGTTTATATTAGGAAGAGGAATGAAAAAGTAACTCTCAATGAAAGATCCTTAATTTATTTCAAGGGTCTTTTTGGTCTCTTCTGGACTGCATGAAAACAGAAGAATCTATCTATAGAGCCTAATAACTGTTTGTTCCAGCTCAAATCAAGAGACATAATTAATTTGATAATAATTTCCAAAAAAAAACCAGCTGAAATTAGAGGGTCCAGACTAGCAATTGCATCTTCCTTCCCCTTCATATCCAACTCCACTTACAATCTAGGAAGTCTGGTGAAGCTACAGGCTCCCAGGGAAATGAGTACATTTCTTGTATAAAATAAAATCTATGACTTCTTCTGTCAGGCTGACTAAAAAGTAAAATCCTAACCATAAGGCTTACAAGCGAAACCACTACTAGTTCTATGACACTCAAAAAATAATACATCTCATCCACCAGGTCTACCTGAAGTGCACTCAGCAAAGTAGGCAGCTGGATAAGTATGACACTACAGTACAGCTTTGTGCCATGAGGGATGAAGGGGGTTACCTTGTGGTAAATTATGGAATTGAGATTGCAATAAAATACAGCAGGAAAGAGGCTGCCTAAAGCAGCGTACACCAGCCTGTCTCCTTCAGTGTGTCGCTTTGCCTCTTCCCGTCTCTAACCGCCCATGGAAGCTGTACAAAAATGGAGGGCAGGTGGTCAAAGCCAGCTTGACCATTTGCATAATTTGAAAGTCACTGCAGCACAAATAATGCATCTTTATTATACTCCCAACTGCTGAAATGATAAAATTTATGTAGGTTCCCAAGAAGCCTTCATGTCTTATTTTTCTCCTGTTAACTAATTTGGACAGTTTTAAGTTTCATCTTTTCCTTCCCAGAACATAGAGCAATGGAATGATCTTTTTTTGAATTTCTTCACACAACCGTTCACGTTACACAAAACCTCTAAACATCATGTGCTTTCATTTGTCTTATTTTTTGCATGCTATTATCAGTATGTATCATATGCAGCTGTAAGTACACATGTAAGTGCCTGTAGAATGTCAGCACATCTGGGCTTTACGAGACATTCGTCATTCCATCACATTTCATGTATGTGGGCTGTCGCTATAACAGCAATGTCTTGTATATTGAACAGGAGTAACGACTGACTGCTGAGTGAAAGGCTGGGCTACACAACACAGCCCTTACTGATCGTATCTGCTCCACATTTTAACACAGCTGAAACCACGATGAAATGAACTGCAAGCATACGGGCTCCGACTTAACCACAGGTACACTGATACCTGGCTATTGTTATTTAGATACTTTCTGTACCCTGAACTAACGGACTGATTGATTTGTTAAATAAAATAATCAACATATGTTTTGACACAATTCAAACTAGTGTTAACACACTAAATGCACCAAAAAATAATCTTTGCAAGGAAAGAGCACTGACAACATTTGTCAGTTTAAACACTTTCTGGCAATAGCTCAGCTTGTTAACAGGCAATGAAAGACTGCTCTATTAAGCTCAGGGTGATGCTAAAATGGTTTCATACAAGACGGTAGCAATTTTCCTTACCACCAAGTGAGGCTGCCTGTTGAGAAAGGCCGTGGCACGCTGCAGGTCTTTTCTATTCATAGGTATTGATTGTAATGAGGAAGACATTTTATTGCTATCCAGTGTTATACTGAGTTACACGAACAGCTATCTTTTTATTAAGAGCTAGGAGTCATATAAAAATGACTTAGACTACTGCTAAGTTTAATAGCATTTCCTTTTAGTTTTAACTGAAGCGGTTCCATACAAATAATAAAATAGATTACATAGTCCTTTGTTTTTAAATTCAAACCAGCCTTTGAAAAAGGTTTAATATGCACTACCTCTTATAATTTACCCTACTATCATTTCAGTCAATAAAGTGGTTTTCCTGATCACAACTAGATTAATTTTACTATCACTTTCATCAATAAAGTGTTTTTCCTGATCACAACTAGATTAATATTTGGTGATACGTGAAATTCTGAATTCTTGGCAGTCACCCAAGTGTGTGGGAACATGGCCTCAGTAAATATTGCCAGAAAACCTTAATGAGGCATAAAAAAATAAAAAAGAACAACAGAAAAGAGTGCCCACCAACAGAGAGGGAAATGTAAACCTGGTTAGTGTCCAGAGAAGAGAAAATTACAGCCTCAGCTCTTTGAACTCATTTTACATTCTGCGGATTCCAGACATCATGCTGCACAGTAGTATTTTTTATTTGGGTATCGATGTTGCCAGTCTAACATAAATCTCTGTTGGAGGGGTGTTTTAAATTCCCCAGTTTAACTATCCTGCTAGCCAAAACCTGGTAAATGCAGAACATGGGAACAAGTTTTATTTATTTCATATGGCAGTTACATTTTAGTGACTAGATAATCCTCCCTGCTAGAGGTGGGAGATCTCTGATGAAGGCAAACCTCTGAAAGAAGTTCCCGATGGAACTCCTTTGTAATCAGCCTCTTGCAAGACCTCAAAGGCTAGCTGTCCTAACTGATGGTGTGGCTGCAGCTTTGCCCTCTCCCATACCTAGAACTGAAAGAGATCTCTGCTTTAATGTCACGTTGTCCCTGTAATTTCTTACTTTCAGATATTACAAAATAGGCACGCAACGAATTCTGGTCTAGGTTGCTTGTCCTTGGCATATACATTTCTGAGAACCTGTCAGGAGTGCTTTCATCCTTTACATCCAGCATCGCAGTGCAGATTGCTGGCTTATAGCAACGACTCCACCAAGCCCACAGAGAAAGAAAACTCTTTTGCAGAGAAAGCTACAACACCCACAGGTGCTGAGAACTGTGCTAAAAGACTAAATACTGATGCTTGTTTATTTGCATTTCTAATAAAAAGTGACCTGTTTGAATAAGTACCTTTGTATGATTTTGAAGGACTGTGTTGGATTGTATGAGTGCTGCTGCAGATTCGCTTCAGTCAAATTCCATTTAATTTAACAGAATCAGACCAGTGTAAGACTGTTGTAAGGAGAATGTGAAAGGAGACCCCTAGAGTGACAAGTTTCACAGTCAGTCTCAGTCTTTATTTGGCTGGATATTTGTGCTGGATTCTCCATTCATATGGCAGCAAGGTGATATTTTGAACTCAGAACTACTTGCATAGTTTTAATTCAATAAACTAATTTATACACATTTAATCAATATGTGTAAATATACATACTCTTGAGATTAGCAAACAAGATTTCTCTTCACCTATATAGACATACATATATGTGTGTGTGTATATATATATATATATATATAAAATTCTCTCCTCCTTGTTCTTGAATGTTACCTATCACTATATAGGAAAGTGGGAAGAAAGGTGGAGAATGTCAGAGAAGACTAGATTTCAATACAGGGCCAGAGAGTTCAGTGCCCCAAATGTGGCTACAATGTCCAATATCTATGAAATCTGAAATATCTAAGTTTGAAGCTTAATGACTTGAAGCTTTTTCTAGAGCCAATGAAGAAGGATATACACATTCTTCTGCAGAGCACTTCAGGACTTAACACTCCTCTAATGGTAGAGGGCTCTTAGCCAACTACCCTTCCAGCTCCAGTCCCTCAAGCAGGTGCCTAAAGTAAAGTTAAGGATGAGCCCGGCACGTGTTGCCAACAATTAAGAGTTCATGTTTCTTTATGCATATAGGTTTTGTAGCAAAATTAGATTTTTAAATATTAATTCATATACACAAAAGGAGGAACAATATTTTCCCACAGTTAAAAAACAAGACTAGAAGCCACGATTCCTGAAAGACAGATCTCGATTTACCATTCATCATGGGTCTTCTTTTTTTCCCTTGCTGTGAAAGTGACTTCGTTCCAGCCTTTATCAAGGAGGATCTGTGTACATTTAACCACGTAGCCTCTTAGACAGGATCATGTGTTTTCATTTCCAACCCCAAGCCTGGAGCTGAGCTGGGATGAAGAGTAGTTTCTCTAAAAGTCCCTTTTTCTTCATACACAGGCTTCTTTGGTTAAAAGACTTTTCAAATAACCCTAGCGATACAAAGGAAGTTCCTCCAGGTCAGCATATACCATAGCCCGTAGAACTAAAGCCCTCTGTGGTATCTTCTAGTAAGTACACCTTCAGCATTATTAGCACTAGAAAACTGGCTATACACAGCAGCTTTTCTTCCTGCAGTGTTATTTCTATTGTATAACACATGCTTGCACAACTTCTTTAATTTGAATCTATGGAAATACATGCTGCATAGCAGAAGGCAGATCAACCTCTGGTTTTTAAAAAATGATCACACTGACAATTAAAATTCCTGGTGACAGGCAAATTACTGTTAAAATCTATGATTGATTTCTAGCAGTAAGATCTGGAGCAGCAGGAGTAGCGCAGCTAGCGCAAAACCTTAATAAAAATCAAGGTAATAAACCTTTTGCAAATATCAATTTTAATTATTTTTTAAATTACCTTTTCCTCTTCCATCTCTTTCACATGGCCCAATCATGTGAAAAGTTAATCAAATTTTATAATAAAAAACATTTACTGTTCTTTTTTTCATAATCCTTAGTAGAGTTTTTCAACATTATGAGCCATTACACTAAAATAGGAATTTCTTCAGCCATCAGATCACACAGCTGTTTTATAGTTAAACTGTTTCACATCAGTAGAGTTTTTTTACACAAGTACTGCAGCTTCCAGAGCACGACTTTGCTACAAGCCTTTTCTTTCTACAGTCTTGTATTTAATTTTTAATACTATATGTACAGTGACTGGCCAGTCTCTTTACTCAGAATTTTTGAAATACCTGCAAACAATAAAAGAAGTAAATCAGCTTCAAAGTCCTTACAATTAAAGCAGAGAAGTTTGTAAAACATGCATAAAGAAGTTGCGGAAATCAAGGACACAGCAAAAAGACAGATGAAAAGGAATTCTTCCGTCAAATTCTTGGAAGACCAATGACACAGAACACTTATTTTCATCTCATACTCTTCCTCTCCCACAGGCTGAAAAGGATTTTGTCAAGAAAAAGCTTTCATGGTACTTTTGTGTGAGCTAAGAGATAAAGAGCAATGCATCTCCATTTCTAGAGGTGAAAGATGAAGCAAATTTACAGAAGTGATTTGTTTAATGGAAGAAAAAAGTGCCACAAGGGCCACTAAAAAGTGGCACACAATAGGGAAACATAAAAACCTCTGGGTGCTTACCATTTTAAGTTTCATTCATTGCTCTTTGCTTCCAAAAGTGCTTTTTACTTACACTGTAATGATGTTTAAATGGGTGGTAATGAAGAATAATGAACTCTGTGACGACTGGAATTGGTCAGCTTCAACCTGTCACTCACCATAAACAGAGCGTATATAAAACAGTGTATCACAGTCAGGTATTTAATTCCAGCTCCTCTTCTTTATTTATTTGCCTAGAGTATATCCTGGTCTTCTTCACATTTTGCTGCCATCAGTATGACCACTGTGGTTTAACTCCAGAAGAGACTGACCTGCTCAGAGGCAGATAAAGGAGTAACTCCAAACAACTCCTTTATAATTGCTCTGACCTTTCCAGGGGCTTGGAGAAATCATTGAGCAGTCTGATATTCTATATAATTTCTTTTCCATGATAAATAATTTTTTTCTAGATGCGACATGAAGTCAGTTGACCAAGGGTATATCTTTAATACATCTTAAATACATGTGTGTGTGCAAGCACACAGATCCAGACCAGTTTCTTGTGAAGAAAGACCACTTCATTTACCAAAATATCCAGACAGTCAGTCAGCATTCCCCAACTAATGCATTTTAAATTATTCTCAGTTCAGCTGGTTTGACTTTCAGAGCCACGTATCTTCTTAGCAGCAGCTGAGGATCGTGGGTTATAGTCACTTTCCTGACACATAGAATCATTAATGTCAAAAATCAACATGGATTCACCAAGGGGAAATCATGCTTGACCAATCTGATAGCTTCCTACGATGGTGTGACTGGCTGGGTAGATGAGGGGAGAGCAGTGGATGTTGTCTACCTCAACTTCAGCAAGGCTTTCGACACTGTCTCCCATAACATCCTCCTAAGGAAGCTCAGGAAGTGTGGGCCGAATGAGTAGTCAGTGAGGTGGATTGAGAACTGGCTGAATGGCAGAGCTCAGAGGGTTGTCATCATCAGCTCTGAGTCTAGTTGGAGGCCTGTAACTAGTGGTGTCCCCCAGCGGTCACTACTGGGCCCAGTCTTGTTCAACTTATTAAACAATGACCTGGACGATGGGACAGAGAGTACCCTCAGCAAGTTTGCTGATGACACAAAACTGGGAGGAGTGGTGGATACACCAGAAGGCTGTGCTGCCATTCAGCAAGACCTGGACAGGCTGG
>Ga0065711_1000133_pt1 | contig 93365 bp, 48 predicted proteins | sample Hoacrofraction12_FD_59098 | JGI IMG/M metagenome (GOLD analysis project Ga0065711, IMG submission 59098) | Hoatzin crop microbial communities from Cojedes, Venezuela - Epithelial fraction 12 v2 (version 2) | ecosystem: Host-associated > Birds > Digestive system > Esophagus > Crop | place...
CGGCGCGGGGCGCGCGGGCAGGGCGGGCGGCGGGGCCGGGGATGGCGGCGGAGCCCTGGGCCTCCCCGTCTCTCTCCTCGGGCCCGCCGGCCCAGCTCCGGCATCTGTTTCCGCTCTTTTCTTTGATGCGTAGCTGTTATGAGTTAACGATGACAAAAAGCAGCATGTTCGAAAGAGGGAGGATGAGCTGTGGGCGTATTTTGTAGGGAAAAACAGCTTTCGGGCCCGTCAGCTAAGCCGGTGCTGCTGAAGGTGAAGCAGCCATCATGCCATGCCTCTCCCTTTGATAGACGTGCCCGTGTTTCCATCCGACCACTTCCCTCCCAGCTTCAGTTGTGTATTAGTCACGACATTGAGCTTCTTCCTCAACCCTGGTCTTCTTCCCCCTTGAGTAGGAGCCCAAGCCAAGTGCACGAAACCCTCCTGACTGACGCCGAACAACCCAAAACATTCAGCGTTGAGGGGAAAGCTCTTCATTACCAGCTTCGTTGGGCTCAGATGCTGCAAAACCCCCGGAACAGCCATGAGGGGTTGACCTTTTCTGATAAGTAGTTTCTAAATGAGCCACACCGTTGGGTCACTTTGGAGTGTTATTTCCAAGTGTCTTACCCTAGACACTTCAAAATTACCGACTCTCTGTGTACTTCGTTTCTAATTTCATTTGCAGAGTTTTCCCTGCCTCCCTTAAAAATCACGGCTGTGCCGCATGTGCAGGTAAAGTGAAATGTAGCTTACAAAAATATAAATGCAGACCTATCAGCAAAATCAATTAAATTGATTTTAAAAAAAACACCCCAAAGGCTTCATTAAGTCTGTGATATTTTATGTATACATTTGTATTCAGACACAATCCATGTGTAAATTATTTACTTGCCACAAGCTATTAAGTTCTGTTGTGTAGCTCTGTATTAAAGACAAGGAATCTCTATTAAAAATGATTAGTCCAATAACTCTTCCTGCTCATTACGTAAATTGTGCTTTGGTATGTGCAAATCTTTACCAAACGTCTCTTGAAAAAGACGAGTTCAGGCACAAGCCTAGCAGTACTTTTCTAAAGCTAAGAATTTGGACTGCTTTTTAATTTTCAGCTCCAAGCTCCAAATATGATGAGAACACTGGCTGGATGGTGAGCTACTGAATTTTTCTTTAAGATCTAAATGGGCTTTAAGCAATAATGGCCCAGTCAGGTAGCCAAAAATTGACTAACAATTACTTTATAAGAGTTTTGTTAATTCTTTCCCTTTAAAAAAAAAATCAAAATCCATAAACGCGATTTGTCAGGTCCAGTTTATAAGTTGCCAACGTTGATTTTGTAGAAGGAGAAAGGGAGAGGCTTATACTCTGATCCTGGTAGACTGAGCTGTAGTGGTTCTGCTGGATGTCTTTCTTCTCCGTGGAAGCGATTTCTCTTCTAAAAGGCATCCTCTCCACTTCTCGTAGCCACCTATCCCAATTTACTGCACTGGGTACTCGGATACAGGATCAAATTAATACAATTTAAAGGATTACTTGGTGTCATTGGAGACATGTGCAAATATACAATACAAGGGAAAACGCATAAGCTTAAACCACTTTCACTGCAGTAATTTGATCACATATCCGAGCCCTAGTGACACTAACCTAGTGAGACAAATGAGCACATCAGTGACGGCACGCTTGAGGTTAGGAATACGCTGAAATGCCTTGCATACTTAGGGCCAGTGGCATCAGCTGTTATTTACTCTTCCTCTGTCAATTAACCTTCAGCATATCTCTGGCTAGCAGATGAAGAAAACTTCAAATCAGAGCCTAAGTAAAAAGGTCATAAAATATTTAATCAGTCTTTTAATATTTGATTTGCAAAGTCTTAGTCAGCATTCTTCCTTAAACTGCTGCAAACCCTAGTGTAGTCTAACTGTCCGAGCGCCGCTGAGCGCAGTCGGCCGAGGAGGTGTTCGTTAAGGTGAGGAGGAGAATTCCGTGTGCCAGGCATGCCAGACCTACCTCTGGTCTGGTATTTGGAAACCCTTCTACCTAGGAGAGGCTCGTAAGGAGAGCAATAAAACAAGCAATATTTCTAATCCGTGACAACTGCTGACACAGTAGCCATACTGTAGCATATAATTTGTAAATTAAACAACTGTTTTCCCAGGGATTAGCTAGCTTTTCTATTTACGACCATCAGCTATTGAGTTATTCTTGTTCCTGTAGTGGTTAAAAACAAACAAGGGTAAGATAACAAAGCATGCATATATATGAATGTCTCATAAGCAGGACCTGTTTTATAGAGAAAGCATCATCTCTTCCTCCATTTCCAGTCTTAAAAACCCTGACATCTAGAGCTATAATTCTTCTTGTCGAACCTCAAGTCAGACAACATACATGTTAGGTTTGGTTGTTTTGAATGAGAGAGAAAGAATCAGGAAAGAGAAGACAACTGGGTGCCTAAAGAGACCTAAAACCTTGCTAGGAGAAGATTCTTAATATAAACTGCATGGCTTTCAATGTGGCTCAATTTTCAAATTATTTTTTGTTTTAATTTCTGCCCGCAGGGATTTCACTCTCTAAAGTCAGACTGATTTCACAGTCTTAGATGGTAGGCACCTTTCTGGGAAGGAATGGAAATTATGAGACAGTACTGAGCTGTTCAAATATACAAGCTCAAACTAGTTCTATACAAGTTTCATTTAAATATTCTCTTTCTTGGGGAACCTTGGCCAGTGTTATAATAAGAGCCACTGCTAATGGCCTGAAGATCTATCTCATTATCCTGAGATACTCTCTATTATTATTTCACTTGACAATCCAGTCTTGCACAGGTTTGAATAATTACCCAGCTATCCCTTAAATGAAAGACCAGTGCTTGTTGGTTGGTATGATAGAGTTTCTTATATTTTTAGACTTTATTAGGGAGCTGATTTGAAACGTCATGTTTTATTTCCTATGGTTATCTTTCATTTGGCTGTGTAAATGTTTGGGCCATATGATACTGTATTCATGCAGAACTAGGTTTCTTACTTGGCTGTTTCTAAACAGAAGTAAACAACTAAGCTGCCAAAAGTCAAAGGCACTGCTAGTGTGCCATCTCATTTGCAATAGGTCAAGAGATCTCGCTTACGTGACTGAAAGAGTCAAGTCATTTCTGTGGCTCTGCAAAAAATACATTTTGATAACAAGAACTGTCAAATAAAACAGAGAAGTCGTTCTCTTTAGAGTGTCACAGCTAGTTCCCACGTAATTCCATTGAAACTACTTGTAAGAGAATAATTTTTGCATGGGTTAGAAAATCTTCTTGGTCTGGATGGGTTATATTCTGTGGAGGGGTTTTTTATTGCTTCTGTAATATGTTAAATACACGTGTTAAGTTTGGCTACATGATCCATTTACTTAGTGAATTTATGAAGCAGTCACAGTATGAGAGATATAAATAACGTTTCAGGGTGATGATTGCTTTTAGCAGTGTGTGCGGAACTGTGGAGCTGCCTTATGAAATGCATGGGGTCTTTCCCCATACGCAATCAGTGGCAGATTGGAGAGGTGTCTGGTTTGGCCTGTAATTGCCCTTTGGATAGGATTTATGCCAAATGCTCCTAGCTGACTGCAGAAGCCAAGTCACCTTAACACAAATGTGTAACCTAATATTTTAGAACAGAATCAGCCTTTTTTCCGATCCATGTCCCAAGTCTTGCTCTGTAATCTGAAGATTAAGTGCCAAGGGAATTAATAAAGCAGAATATTCAGAACCATGACAGTGTTCATTGTGAACATATTCAGTGAAGTTCCACTGAAGTTCGCACAGCCAAATTTTTATGTAGCTTCTTCTTCGAAAAATAAAGTTGCAAATAGTATTCAAACATAATTTCACTATCTTCAGGCTGAACGATGTGCCAGCACGAGTTGTTGCATGCACAACGTGCCTGCAGAGAAGTGAGAGGGACAGAAATTGTCCCTTCAGTTTCTGACACAAGGTGCCAGTGTCCCATGCCATGGCACGGTAACAGAGACCAACATCTATCGGCCTGCCAATCCAGTTGAGCCCAAACAGAGAGACATTAATCAGTCTGATGAAGGACTAGAAGAGATTGGTTTCCCTGCAGAAATAATTGAGGGACTGAGATTTAGCCCTTGACTTTTGCATAGGGCAGTGTGCTTCTTTACAGCCAAAAAATTGGATGTAAATCCAAAATTGAACCCTTGGTGGATAGCCCTGCCATATGTAGGACATAAACGTTCCAGCTTGGACTCCGGGATCTTCATGTATTTGAAAGGACACTTTCCTTATAAACTCGATGCACTTTGAAGCATAGGTGCTAACATAAATAATGAGGAAAACCTAGTTCTTTAGTGCAGTGTCAAATTAGTGTAAAATTACGCTTCTGCAGTGTAAAATTAGCCATGGACATCATGGGTTTGAATTTGTGGGTGTTCATGGATAATACTGATGTTTATTTCCATAGTATTTTTGTTCTATAATTCTTTGGTTTGCAGTCCTTAACTAGTGGAAGAAGAAATCAGATGCTAATTAGTGTTCAGAATGTAATGACTGCAGAAACGTAACAATATCAGAAATAAAATCTGAATGTTAATCCTTGTAACACTAATTTCTTAACACTTCATTTTCAAGCATCAACAAATACCATGAACTAAACAATAGCAAAGCTACAGACGACTACCGTTGCATCATCACTTATTGATTGCACCTTTCACACTTGACTTTATTGCATTGGAATTCTCATTAGACCTCAGACAATATTTACTTTCCTTAAGCATGAATAGTAACAAGGCAGACTACAACATTTTGTCAATAACCATCAACTTTTTCTTCACAAAAGGTTGAATTTTCAAAGGGATTTCGGCTTGACCTGCAATTCCGTGAACGTCCCTAGTTCTAGACCTGAATGCTGGGGGGCGGGCAGGTGTTTAAATTCAAAGTGCAAACTAGCATTTGCAATGCTAATAATGTTAATTAAAGGATATTGTGTGATGAAGGCTCTAGAAATCCTGTTTTCAGTTGTCTGCCTTGTACCAGAATACATGGCCTGTGTATCCACAGGAAAATCTCCCTTATTTTTGTATCCATAGATACAAATAGGTAGATAGATAAATAGATTTGACAAAATTATAGATATAAAATTACACATAAAATTTCAGTGCATGTGTGTACAAGCATATACATATATATATATGAATATGTATGCATAAAGTTGTGGGGAAGGAAGTCTGCAATAGAAATAATAGTGCATTCTATTTCCTTTTTCTTGTTGGAGAGTTAGGTTGGCATGGAAGTCTGTTACCATGTACATGCTTCTTACTGCGTGTTCCATAAGATGGTCTTGATTTTCTGGGGCAGCCTAAATGGTGCCAAGATACAGATGACTAGTGATCGTTTGTAGCTCAACTTTGTAACGACACATAAGAGTTCACAGAATCACAGGATGGTTGAGGTTGGAAGAGACCTCTGGAGGTCGTCTTGTTCTGACTCCCCTGCTCCCCTGCTCAAGCTGGGCTACCTACCTGTCCAGATGACTTCTGAATATCTCTAAAGATGGAGACTCCACAACATCTCTGGGCATGTGGTCAGTCACCCTCGCAGTAAGAACGTGTTTCTTGATATTCAGAGGGAACCTCCTGTGTTTCAGTTTGTGGCCATGGCCACTGGTCCTGTCACTGAGCACCACTGAAAAGAGCCTGGCTCCGTCCTCTTTGCACCCTCCCCTCAGGTATTTATATACACTGGTGAGATCCCCCTGAGCCTTCTCTTCTCCAGGCTGAACAGTCCCAGCTCTGTCAGCCTTTCCTCATAGCGGGGATGCACCAGTCCATTCGTCGTCTTCATGGTCCTTTGCTGGACACTCCAGTAGGTCCATGTCTCTCTTTCTTACACTGAGGACCCCAGAACTGGACCCAGCGCTCCAGGTGTGGTCTCACCAGTGCTTGAGTAGGGGGGGAGGACCACCTCCCTCAACCTGCTGGCAGTGCTTTGCCTGATGCAGCCCAGGATACCATTTGCCGCCTTTGCTGCAAGGGCCCACTGCTGGCTCCTGATTTAGCGTGTTCACGCACAGTAATGAGCTTAAAGCAGACTGCTTGAACAAGTCCTCTAAAATCAAATGTTTTTCAAGATTAATTACAGCCTTCGGTCATTAGAATAATCTTAAGTAATTGCAAAGTTGATGAGGATATCTAAGCCATCACTTGAGCGAGACTGAAATACATTTCACCTTTTGTGTTCCAGGTGGAGTATTTTCAGTAATTCCTGCCCTGTCTTTTAATGCCACTATCGGTCAGGTCATGACAGACAGTGATTTAGTGCACTGAAGAATCAAAGAGGACTTGTAATAGTCCTAGAACATTGCCGTACTAAACGTACAGCAGAAAGAAGGTCGTTGAATTCTCTTTTGATTGACAGCTCTCAGTATGTGAGTGACTTGAGATTTCCAGGTTTCAGCTGGAGCAGGAGCCTGTCACCACTACCAACATTTTATGAGGGTTATTGTAAAAAAGTATGGAGTTGCAAAAGTGTATCAGAACTCCCTGAAACTGCTCTTAAAAGTCGTCTGCTCCATGCTGCCTTTTTTAATACCTGTTTTTTTAAATAAGCACCAGATTTGCAACTGTAGTTCACTTGTTCTTGAAAGTGCAGAGCTGAACAACTTTGATTGTACTCTGTTATGTGCTATTATGTCATCACTTGCAGATCTACTTAGGTAATTAGACAGTGACACATTTGAAGACGTCTAAGACGTCTTGAGTTTCTTCCCACCCTGAAGTCTAAGACATGGTTTGCCTAGAATGTGTTTTCTTAACAAATCTGGTTTTGTCTGTGACAGTGGCCACTAAATGCATTCAAATAAGTCTGAGGGGCGGCCAAGTTCTGTTGAATTACGATTTTCTCTCCTGCCCACACAACACTATACTCACAAAGTGCAAAACTTCTCAGGGCCTGGATGATAACCAAAATCTAGGCTGCCTTTTGGCACAGAGTATATAAGTGGCAACTTTTTGTGGATAGAGCCCAAATTTCCAGGCAGGCTACCTATGCATACGTCCAAACGCTGTTCCAAAAATCCCTTGCAGAGAGCTGGAACTGCTTTTAGATGTTCTGAAAGTTGTTAATTGTCCAAAACACTTGCAGGCTCTCTGTTCTCCTTTCAGAACTCCTTGTGTTTAATTTCTGACTTCTCTAACCTTGTCTTCCCTTGGTCCTCTGTCTTGTTCAACTCCTGACACGTATTTGGATGCAACCCTTGTCTGCATCCAACCCTTTGGATGCAACAGGAATAAGCCTGGAGCCACCTTAGAGCTACCTTTCCTGAACGTTCAGTTGTCTCTACAAGTTAGGCTTTTCCTTGAATTTCCCACTGAGATTTCTTATCCTCACAGCAGGATAATTCCACTTCTTTTGCTGTCATGACTTTAAAAATGGACAGTGAAGTTATAGCTACTACAGAGTCAGCAAAGAATGGGGACTTCACACTCAGTCCAAACTGAACAGGTTGGGTCCATCAGGTGCCAGACCATGCATTTGTGCATACACTTCAGTGTTCTCAAGATGCGCTGTTCTGTGATCTCCAAAGATCTCCAGACAAGTGGATTTATTAAATTGCAAATGGGTTTTGGTTTCCCTGCAAGAAATTGGAAATGCTTTTTTTTGTCATCGACAGTCCTCCATGGAGCAGTGCCTGAACTCTGAATGAAGAAGAATCATTTCTGTCTGATTGCATTCAGAATGAGAATGATTCTGTCCCATGTTAGATTAAAAAAGTCTAAACATATTTGTGAAATACCAACATTTCCAAATAGCGACTTTTTTTATCCTACTGTGCCTCAAGATTGCTGATGATAAGCTCTGCTATCCCACAGTGAGGCTGGGCTTTGAGCTGCAGTCAATAACAATAATAACATGGGATTATGCAACACTTTGCATTTTCAAAGAGTTTTTATGGGCACAATTTTTAAAAAAATTAACTGTCTTTAAAGAACTGATGTGCACATTTTGTAAGACCAAAGATACAAGGACTTTGGCTGAAGCAAAAGCAAGAGTAACTGTCAGGAAACTAGTTTTGGTGTAACATCCCACAAATCTGCTCATTTCAGATGTCTTCCATGTTCACAGGATATGTACTATGAGGAGAGGAACGATGTGTGGTTTGTAAGTTCACAGGCATTTGTGGTAATGCTTGCTTTTCTTTAGTTTTTCTTTCATTGTTTAAGTAGGAAATAATTTGGGCAACAATTTGAATGGGGCATGCAAGCAAATTCTTCCCAGCAGTGAACATACTTGTTTCTATGTGTTGTGTTCCTGTACATTGTCACAAAGATGTGCTGCGAAGTTCTTTCCACGCAGTAGGATGGTTAAGCTTCTTGCATTCAGTCTGGTTTGTGTTATGCTTATATTCAGGTTTCTAGTTGTACCAAGTAAGGGTAACACGATATTTGTGTATAGTTCTTAATATTTACAATGCATTACATCAGATTCCCAGGCTATTGCGGAAAGTATCATAAGGTGATGAAATCATCACTAGGAATGATTACTCATAGACAAAACTTCCATCCTCTAGGTGTGCAAGTGAAAGCGGCATGAAGTTTTGTCTCATTAGATTCAGAAATTACAGCGTGTAGTGTTGTATGTATTTACTGCTGTACTGGAAAAATCCTTGGGCTGCTGACAGAATTAGGAGGCTCAAGATACCACGAGTATAGACAGTAATACATACGTACACCTGTGTGTACTGACAATGAAGTCAGAAGCATTTGACTAGACAAGATGCCAAGATACTTAGTCAAGTAGGAGTGTGTAATACTTTCCAAGGAGCTAAAACAGATTGGAGGGTTAACCGAAAGACTTTGTACCTTAGATTTTGCACAATGCTTGTTGGCATTGCAGCAATATCAAAAAACCCCAAAAGTGTAGAATTAAAGAGAACATTATGTTTTTATTCGTGTTTCCACTGATTTTTCAGCGGAAGACAAAATGCATTTTGTCCGTCAATCTGCACACTGAAGTATGTGGGTGAGGGTGAGGAAGGTGGTATGAAAAAGGCAAAATAGGCTAAAATGGAAGAGTTCTTAGGAGAAATGTGGACTGACACTCCTGTTCAGTCTGACTGATTTATAGAGGATCTAAATCCAACGTCAAGCCCAGGTCCTCTGCGTGACCTTTTCCTTGTGAATGAAGAGGGAGATGTTCCTCGCATCCCCAAGCTGTGGAAGGTTCTTTAAAACAAGGATCATTTTGCACAAAACACTACCATCCTGTGGAAAACAGATGGAGGAGCAGTGCTAGTAGATTCCTATTGCCTGTAACCTAGGAAATAGGAGATTCTGCTCTTGGCCTTTTCCTGCATGCTGTGCGGACTTTGTCACAGATGTGAATTTTCTAGATGGCTGAATTTGCTGGGGTTTAGATGTTTTTCTGCTAGATATGTTCCTATCATGGCCAAACCGTGCTGTTTTATGAACAGTGCATTTCTTCAAGGCTTTTTTTATGCTCCTGTAGGATGGTTAGAGCTCTGATTTGGAAGCCGTATTGAGCATCCAAACAGAAAAGCACTTTTCAGGAGCATTTCAGAATAACCTTCGCTAGATGGACAGCAGGTACCTCCAGCAGGAGTCAGTCAAGGGATTTCAGGTTTAGACAGATGCAGATATGGAACCATCAGTATGCAGAGAATCCTTGCACTCTGGACAAATACAGGAATCTGTCTTTCATTTGTATAAATGTAGCAAGAACAGGGGCTTATGTTCCTTCAGCTTCAGAATAACACAGTTCTTCATGTATTTTACTTGCTAGAGTGGTAAAAGCAAATTGATATCCTGTCCAAGGACCAGCTATTCAAGGACAGTCAAATCTGCTCATGAGCAGAAATTGAGTCCATTACAAGAACAGTCAATCTGTTAAAGCCTCACACCAGTAAGATTTTCTTCTGTGAAAAATTAAATGAGTTCCACAGCTCTTCCCTGGAAGCGACCCTTACGTGTTTGGGTAAGCCATCATTACTTTACTTTTTTTTTTTCTTTCTCTCAAAACTGCAATATAGGCAAACCACGTGCAGTGAATCTACTTGTTATCAGTCAGGGATGCTTTGGTTCACTTTCATAGAGATAAAGCAATGCTGAGAACACTTTTTGGCTTTCAGGGTAAACTCAGTGAAGAATTTTACTAAAGCCAGGAAATTATTTTAGCATATATTTTTGTCTGGCTTCTTCGATGTTGGAGCGCTAGATTCGGTATTTCAGTAAGATTTGGTATTTCCTTCTGTGTTTTAAAGAAAGTAGAGAAGGGGTATTTGTATACTGAAGATCTATAGAATTGTCTGGAAATAATGTGTTGACATACTTAGAAGATAAATACTAAATATCAAAATATGTTTTAATAGTTAAGAGAAGGAGCTTATTTCAGAAATACAAAGTCCTTTTGCAATTATTGAGTTAGTGACGTTGGCTGGTTCCTACCCCTTTGAACGCACCAGGAGCAATGTTGGGCTTTTAGGGTAGCTTAAGGCAGAGGGAGCCAGCCCTGGCGCAGAGCGGAACCACACTGTGTGTTTCTGACAAAAAGGGGTAGCCGTGTTGCATCCAAATGAAGTAAGAGAGGGGGTTTTAAGGATATAAATTATAATTACCCAGTCTGGATCGAGATTATAATTACATAGTCTGGAACTATGCCAAGACACTGAAATTAATATTTCAAGTTTGGAGGGAAGAAAAATGAGATAATGTTTGGCTGGGTTGGTAGCTGTCTATCAATCAGCCGTGAACTCAGAACCAGGAGAGTTCAAGGAACCTACCTTGAACCTTGAGCCTACCTCCCAATAACAGACAAAGAGACTTTTGCTTAAAATCCTAAATGCACAACAAAACATGTAAAACAAGACGTCGTAATAAGGCAACAACATGATGAAATCTTTGAATGTTATTATGCAGTTAGTGAATGAGAAAGAAATATCATTTATATTCAAAACTGAAGTCTTATTTTAAAGAACCTTAACCAGCAGTCAAGTCTGTTAGGTAAGTTTTCATCCCTGACTTACCCAAATTTAGAAAGTAAGCATGTCACTCAGTCGTTCCAACATGGGCAGCTAGGGCTGTGTTTATTCTAGGGCCACAGTAGAATCATGGAATGCTTTAGGTTGGGAGAGACCTTTGGAGGTCATCTACCCCAACCCCCTGAAATGAGCAGGGACATCTTCAGCTAGACCAGTTGTACATAGTACAACTTACGGGGTCTCTTGGTACAGGCAGGGCACAGCCCTTGCGTAGGTGCTGGCTATTTGTAGGGGTCTTGGCTGTCCCAGGACATGCCAGAGGTGTCAGGGACCAGCGTGGCAGAGACTGTGCTGAGCTCCTGTGGTTGCCCAGCTGAATCACTCTTGGCTCTGTTGACTGCACTGATTTGCTTTCCATAGATGTTATAGGAGCTTAGACACCTAACAAATGTGAATGCACTTGGATGTAAGTATCTTATCATAACCTGAATCCCATCCTAAGTTTCAGGAATAGGATCAAGAGTCTCAACAGATGAAGCCCTCAGGGTGAACTGCACTGTCAGAAGTACAGTATAACAAAATACAACTCTTGTATTATTTTACTGTCATATTAAAAGGGTATTTTGATATTACTGGTTTAGGATTGCTTAAAATTAATACAGTATTTCCCTATTAACACTGAAACGTGTTGATCTAGGGTGAGCAAACGCCTCTAGTCCCTGTTTCTGATCAAGCTGGCTTTCCTCCTCAGCCCATGGAAAGCTGCTTCTGAGTGTCATACTTCCAGTGTTTTACCAGGCATCATTAGCATAACTAAAGCTGATTTCAGCATGTATTGTCAACAACTTTGATTCATGGTGTGTTAAACTGCTGCTTACACTCTTATCTCACATAATATCCAATGCTATCTTATACTGTTTAATATATTAAGGCCTGCTAGGAGGGTTAAGGTGAAGAGAGGGTCTTACATACCTCGTTCAGGAGACATCACTTACAGTAGTGCAGTGTCCCGCAGGGCACTTCAGCTCTTTGGTTCAGCAGTGACTCAGAAAGAAGAGTGCTGTGTACGCTGTTTCCACCACTGCTTGGTCTTTTCTCAAAGGTTTCCTCACTTAATTCCCAGCTCGTCGTGGTCCTCATCAGCCTGTGTAATGTGCTCATCACACGCTCATTTTCAGCTGTTGATTTGGCCAGGCTGTCTGCAGGGGAAGGTTTCCTCTGGTAGAAGTCTCCAGGTACAAGAACAAGTGAGCTCTAAGTGTTACTAATAAAAAATCCTTTAATCCACTTTAACAATGATAAATTGGAACTGAGAACTCCTCCTTTCTTTACAGATACATTCAGTTCAGAATTTCAGTGAAGTCAGGAAATCATTTTATGGGCCAGAAAAAAGTCCTAAACACCCCGATGTGGTCGATGGGAATTGAAGGCCAAACGCTCAGTGTCTCTTACTGGGTATCTGAAGCACCTACTGATGACTGGAACATTGTCTGAGGTGGCCTGTTATTAGCAAATTCACTGATCTTTGCCATTGTTTTTATTCTTCAATCACCCTGCAATTTCCCTTTTTATTTTTAATTTTCCTCACCGTGCAGTCTGTGCGTGATGAAAGGAAGTACCTGATCTGGGCTACAGAGGTTCAGACTGAGCAAAGATCTGGCTAAAATGTGCTTTTCTGGATTTAGATGGATTGTCTTGGTTGTCAGTGCATCACACCTGAAATCTGTACTGTTATCCAGCTGCTATCCTACATTTTATTTCTGCATCTGTGTGGAGGAACATAGCAGGACCAGATACAATGAAAACTGAAGTCTTTATTCTTCTTTCCCAAAAGCACGAGGTTTTGAGCTAAGGGCTCATCTGCAATGGGTTTTGCCTCTTGCAATCCCTACAGACGTCTCTTTTGATAGTGGCACTGTAATGTTTCTACAATACAGCTCATTGCAGCGTTCCGCCAGGCACAAAGCCATGCCCCCCCTTGGACGGGTCTTCACCCTACCTGGCCTTTCACGCGTCAGCACCACTGCTCGGTTCCTTGCTGGAACACCTCCGGTACCTCCTACCTGCCTTCATCTCATGTGACCTAGTCAGGCTTTGGGAGGCAACACACGTTCCCGTACCTGGTTTCCAAGCGTTCATCCGTTATTTGCAAGCAAATGTGGGCTCATTGTTTCATGTCTAATTTTGACAATCTGGCCCCAGCAGCAGGTTTTTTGTGCTTCAGTATACTAACATCTGGCTTTTACTGGCTTGGCAGACAGTCTGTATCATTAAGTAGAACCAAACTAGGCGTTGATACGGACAGAGATGATCCTGCACCAATGTCCAAAAGGACGGTAGGGCTGTTGGCAAATTAGATAGTTGGAGAGATTCTCCATCTTTCTTCCTTTTCGTGGCGTATCGGGGAATGAAATTGAAGTGAAAGCAGAAAACAAACTAATGTGAATGTAATTCCCAAATTTCAGTCTTCTGTATATTATGGGTCATTACCCGTTAATTTGCTAAATGGCAGTTTTCTATGAAAGAAAAGTTTTGTTTAGCTGTATAATGATGACAGATGATGTAATTAGTATCATCCCCGCATTGAAAATGATAAAAGCATTTCTTTTGTGTGTCACTGCTTTTAGACAGTGTAATATCAAAAATGATAACAGTATGAAAATTGCGCTGGCCGCTTTCATATTGTGCATGTAGAATACCTCAGTGATACGATACAAGTAATGACAGGTACTTTGCCATGTATTCATTTTCTCCACTCTCTGACCTGTACATTACAGCTAAATTAAAGCACAGCACTAAGGAAACCAGACGTGCCTGAATGCAGACCCGTCTTATGAGGCTGTAAACGGCTAGAGTCCCTTTACTATTGCTGGTTATGATAATTAAGCGATTATAAATAGAGGTTTTGAGGGAGAACGTTGGATCATTTTTCAGTCAAACAAGTTGGAGGGGTATTTTAATTTCAGGCCACATTTGTTGCTTGAATTAGTTTTAATTATATTCTGTGTAAGTACTTGCCCCATATCCTGGTCTTGATAGTGGCAGATATTCTCATTTAAATATAAATAAATGCCAAACTTATTTAACATGGAAAAGTGACTGCTGTGACTGTATAGTAACAATTTTCTCTTTGTTGCCATGGTTTGGGTTTTTATATAAGCTTTGCAAATATAATAAAGCTAATGGAGCTCTTCATCCAAGGAAATGGGTATATTCAAGAAAATAAATTACATTTTGCAAGCTAATGAGCTCTACTAATTGTGTTTATCCTTGTGAATTAATACAATTTAAGCAAATCTATCCCCCAAAATCAAGCATTTGATTGCATTTTAGCTGCGTGGAAATCAGAACATCCGGATCAAATCTGCGTTTACTGGATATCCAAGGGGTAGAGGGGAAGGTTAATTTTCATTGACTTGTACAGCTGGTGCTGGCTCCTGGTAAAGCAGGAAAAGTTAGACTTTGAAAGTTGCGATTTTCGTCTTTTTTTTTTTTCTTTTTGTTCAGCTGCTTCCCACACAGGCAGAATTCTCAACAAAGAGTTGTGTGTAATAAATCCTGTGTAATACGATGGCAGGCATGTACAAGTCATGGTAATTAGCCCACATGCCCACAGGACAGGATAAAGGAAGGAAGGAAAAGGGAATAACGGTTGTACTTTTTAAGAGACAACTTGTCTTCACCCACTTCCCTCTTGCCCTCCCTTTTCTCACACTTTCCTTTGCCAACATTTGGATTTCTTTTTTTTTTTTCTTATAAGTAGGTTTTCATTTCAGTGAGGCGTTCTGGGAGATGCAGGACAGGTTAGAGAACTCTGTGTACATACTGGCAGTTTTTATGTTATTCTTTAATTTGCCTTTTCAGAAGGATGATGGACTAGAGAAGATGGCCAGTTTGAAGGCTTGAAATGCTGCAAATCACCCCAAAACTTTGCAAGCAAACTGCCTCGGTCAGCAGCACAGGCGAGCGAGTGAACAAGTGCTGGCCGGGAGGTTTGCGCTGCAGGAGGGTGGCAGCGGTTGTCGGCGGTGGGTCCTCACAGAGGCAGTTCGGCTCGCCACGCGTTGGGTTGCTGCCGTTCCCAACGCCGTGAGAGAACGCATGCCCAAGACGAAGCCTGAGCCTGACTGACTGCACTTTCTTGGTCATGGCTGCACTGGAGCTCTGCCTTTTTAGCCTGCCAGATCACTTTCAGCGCCGGTGCAGGAGTCCCAGCAGTCAACAGCCAGCGCAGATTCCTCAGGTAGAGCAGGCGTGAGAGCGGAGCTCTCCTGTTTCTCGGCAGCAGGTCCCTCTGCATTTAAAACCGTGACTGGGAAGCAGAGCCGGACAGCCTTTCTCAGGTGCTGAAAAAGTGGGATCTTAAAGATGGATGACAGGCACAAAAAAGGGCTCAGAAATGAAATTGTTTGTTTGTTTGTTTTCTTAGTGCAGCTCAGGTAAGAGCTTGGGTGATCTTTCACAGTCTGTGCACTGGAAAAAATGGATTCCTTCCATCCCTGGCGTTCAAGTGCTTAGAGAGTCTGTTAGGACTTGCCTTGTAGAAGTTATGGATTAATTATGTTTGTGCAGTGAGAAGAGCACAGCTTCTCAGTGCAGATACAATTGCACTGTTATAAAGATGCTTAGAATAGCTTTTTCTGTAAGGAGTAAAGAAAAACTAAGTGTGACAGTATGGTCACACATGTAAGCTGGTATAATTGTGTCCAGGCTAGGAATTGTGTTGGAATTTTAGAATTAAAGAATCCAGTTTTGCTGCAACAGATAACTTTTAAGCTGCTACTATCAAAATCTATTAATAACTTTTACTGGAAAGAAAATATTGATAAAAGGAAAAGTCTTGATGCAGAGAGCGGTTCCAGACTCCACAGATTCCCAGCTCCTCAGGCAGGCATTGACACAAATCACAGCAACTCCAGAGGAGCCGTGCCATGGGTGCGTAAGTGTAGGGTCCCAAAGTACACATTAATGAAACCATGATCTTGTCAATGGTGTGGAGCGTAGAGCTAGCAGCAGCAGAGGTTACTATGATTTTTCATAAAAGAACAGGGAATTTAGTGACATTTCTATTGTTTAACATCGTATCACCATTAAAAAGTAAAAAGAGGAAGCCAAGGGAAAGGCAAAGTTCAAAAAGTTTTACATGAAAAACACTGTTGACCTCTGATGGAAACTGCAGGCAGCTGGGAAAAAAGGATCTGGAGTTTGTTCAGTTCTTGGCATTGAAAGATTTTGATAGTAGCAGCTTAACAGTTGTCTGTTGCGGCAAAACTGGATCTCAGAAATGAGCATAGCCATGATGATACGATAATTTTGGGCTGCTGACTTACTGCACAGACCCATGCGTGTAAGTGAGAGTTACAATCAAAGTAGAACCTCAATTTTGAACTTCCTTTTTCTACAGCATTTGTGTCAGATCGTCGGTGTTTCATGTCTCACCATGTGGGGTTGTAGGGGTTGCTTCTCAGGCCCTGCTGACCCCATGCAGGCTTATTGTAGAATCGTTTCGGTGAAAACAGGGCTTTGATACGTCATGCAGGTTGCCTAGTGACTCCTGCAAAGTGCTGACCACCCCGTGGCTGAGAGAAGAGATACCTGCGCGGAGCTGAGCTCTATTACGGGCTATAAAGCTGGGACAGGTTTGAATGATAGGAAGAGTTCTGGCAGGCTGTTAGCTCTCATCAGCTGGGAAAATGGAAATGTTTATTAATAAGAACCTTTGACATGAAATGCATGATATGTGCCCCCTGCGCTAGGCCCATGATTAATGACATTAATTATGGGGAGTTCATTATAGTCTCATGGGGATGTGATACGTAACTCAGCCAGCATTTCATTGTAAATTAGCATTAATGTCCACTTTAAGTACAGTGGCTATCTATAGCAATGCAGAAGGAGCTGCAGTCAGTATGTACAATAACATCACCTTCTTATTAAATGATGGTAGACTTTTACCTCAAAGAATTATAGACCTATTAGCATTTCTCCTATGCTAAATCTTTGCTGTGGCTGTCAGTGTAGTATCTGTTGCGACTAACCTACTGGTGCTATAAAATCTTGCCTCAGTGGTGTTAGAAGAGAGTCTAGCTCCTTGCTGATTTTTAAAAGGAACCAGATAATTTTAAAATCTGGTTGGAAGTAGTCTTGATTGCAGTTTCATTAGCAATTAAAAGAGCATGTAACCTAATGGATTTTTCACCCTGGTCCAGAGAAATTATGCACAGTGGGCAGCTCTTCAGTTGGTGTAAACCATCAGCGATGTAATGAAAGCAATGAACCTTCACTGATTTGCGCTGAGATTCTTGCCTGCTCCAAATGCATGTGCCTTCCTAAGGCTATGCTTTATTGTTAACTTATTTAATAATGGAGAAAATATTTCATCTTACTTGAAATTCCTTTTCCCTTTCTTGGTTTCCAGGAGTCCCTTGTGAAACTGCCTGTCTGGCCTCAGTTTCTTCTGAACCACACATGCTGATTCACTGACCTTCATACAAATGACCCTTAGGTACAAACACGCTTTCTTTTCATCCTTATGTAGCATCTCAGAAACCAGCAGATACTCAGAGCCACTGCCTGCCTGGAAATGGCCGGGAGGACCATAGCCATGGTGGCCCCAAATATGTATGCTTTAAGCAGCTGAGGAAGCAGCTGGTGGCACGGTGAGAAACATCACGCAGATGCTGGAAATTGGCTGAAGAACAGAAGTCTGCATTAAAAGGCTGTATGTATATTAAAATGCATTGGTCTATAAATAGGGATCCAGTCAAAACAGAAAGAATAGCAGAGGGAGGGTACACGAACCAGATCTTTTTTCTTTTGGAGGAAGCTGCAAGATTGGGGTTGGACTAGATGACCTCTAGGGGTCCCTTCCAACCCAAAACTTTCTATGATTCTATGATTCTATGATTGTGGAGTTACTGTTCCTATTTATTTGTTTGGATTGCAGCGAGTCCTAGAAATGCAAGGCTAGAAGGGGCCTCCCGGGTCATTGTGTCCAATCTTCTGCAATCGCAGGTAACTGTGTGTGAAACACGTAGTTTGGGAGCATGCAAGGATCACTTAGTTGCCTTACGTGCCAGTACATACCAGGGGCCATAGAATACTTCCCCTCTGAAATTTATGACCTGTAATGAAAGACGGAAAGTCATAGCTGTACTGTGCCAAGGGAAGAGGGGAAGAAAGCTCAAGAGCCTCACCAGCAGCTCACGTCCTCAGAGTTTTCTCCTTGCATACCTGGGCATTTGTTCAGTTTTGCTGAGTTGCCTACCTAAACAGAAGCTGGCTTGAGAGAATTGTAAATCAAAGTAGCTCTGCAAGTGCCTGTACGAGAGAGCTGGGTAGCAGCCTGCAGCCATTTGGCACCGAAGGATGCAAGTCGGCGAGATCCAGCACCTGTTGGGCTCAAAACACTTTTCTTAGAATTCGCGCAGCTGACCGGCTCCTGGGGGCAAGGCAGCAGCTGCCGGGCAGCAGTGGTTAAATATAGGAACTGGAGAATACCACATCCAGCTGGAAAGGGAAAGAGGGAGACGGGAATCCAGCCGCAATGAAAATCCTTCTTGGTGAAAAGGGCCCTGGGGTGATCAGGGATCAGAGGCTTTTACACGCTCTGTTTTCTCTCTTGACCGTGGCTGCACCCACAGTTGCACGCTGCATCAGCCTCAGCTAATGCCAGACCCTGGGTTGGCAGTGACCGTATTAATGAGTGTCACTTCTGGAATGTTTTGGAGTGGCATGTGAGGGCCCTGCCTCTCGCTGCGAGTCATGTATAGTTGCTGAGATGTGTTGTCCTTAATTTGACTTGATTCTTTGTAGCACTTTTAATAGCAAAAATGCTGTGAAAAGCTTAAAAATGAAGCAGTGCAGCTTTATGACAGATGGAGTTTGAAAAGGACATTCAACCTTCTCTAATCTTCTACCGAGATCAGCAAGTAAAGCAAAAGGAAGGACAACCTGAAAGATAATATTTTTCATTCTGATAATCTGCAGTACTTTAATTTCACCCAGGCATTTACATGGCCCTTTTATGTGAAGAGTCTGAGTGTTCCTTTTGCTTTAGCTGGAGGACTGTTATAAAAGAACAAAAAAGCAAAACCCTTTGCTTAACCACCTTTCAGGTGGTGCCAGACATCCTTGCGGAGAAAGAGAACAATGTGAAGTTGAGGAGGCTCAGCTACAGATTGGAAGAGTATTCCTGTTCTTCAGACAAACACAACAAAAGAAGGCAAGAGGAAAGAACAGGGAGGAAGAGAGAAACTCCTGTTTTCCTTTATTCACATGCTGCATGCATCTGCAGTAGAGAGGCTCACGGCACGCAGGTATGGCACAGCCTCTGGCGCTGGCTTCCCGCTCCATTCTGGGAGGACATCTGGCCAGCACGCTCGCCTCTCCTCACACCCCTTCTCCTTCACACTGCGCTGCAGCAGCTCAAGCTGGCTAAGCCTGTCGTGGTGATGATATCATGCGGTTAAATTAATTCCAGAGCTGGTCAAGCTTGGAATCAATTAGACAGGAGGCAAAAAAGGAGGCTGGGAAAGAGAGGAAAAGAGACCAAGTATGAAACAGAATAGTGAGCATGATCCTAGAGGTGGCTTGGGGTTTGGTTTAACACAGAAGATCTGCAGGTGACAGGGACATCACAACACGCACAGATCCCTGCTGTCTCTAACCATCCATACAGGGGTTCACTAACTGCCTTCGGCCATACCATCAAGGTAGCATCCAGAGCTCAAGAGGAGGGTGTTCCTCGCAGTTTCAAGGACAACAGTTAGATGGACGTAAAGATTCCTCCTCTTAATACACAGCAACCATCTCACTTTACCTCATTCACTATGCCTTGACCTTGCTGTTGAGCGTAACCCAGGCCCAGGAACGGGCAGTGCTGAGCAGGCATCACGCTCTCCGTTCACAGCCTCAGCATCTGCTGCAAGTTTGGGCCAATAAATCACAAATGTTGGGAGGAAATGGCCACCTTCCTACCGCGTGTCCTGACAGCAGTTCCCACAGTGGGCGTCTGATCCTTGACTGAACCTCAAGGCACTGCCATATGCAAATAGTAGTAATCTCTGGTTTGTTGTTCCTCCAAAGATGCGCCTGCATGTGTCTGTTTGCTTGGAAGCCTAAATAAACCCGGCTAAGGTTTGTTTGCTTTTGCAAGCTTGATTCATCAGCTTGATTTCCAGAATGTGTAAAATACTTCCCAGTTGGTCAGAATGGATTTTTGCTATTTTTCTCCCAAGTTTGCTTTAGATAAGACTTTTTAAAAATACATAGTTTTTTCGGTAGCTTGGATGCTGGCCTGCATAACTGTAGAACAGCTGGCTTCTGACTCCGATATTTGTAACAGTTTCCATTTTCTTCAGCGTAATCATCTCAGAGACCGCATGAACAACATCAGAAAGAGTTAAATTACAGTTTTATATATCGATCCAGGTATAAGAGAAGGAACAAGGATTTTAGTAAACCAGAGTATTTCAGGAGCTTCTTTATGAAGCCACTCAGACAAACTTCAATATAATAATCCCTAGCAGGTCCATCAGATTTGCAGCCTCTATGAACTTTTACACCTTGCCTGCAAGTTACCTTGGTTTATTTCACACAGCTGCTCCGTTGTACTGTTGTTACATTATTTTTAGGTACATACAAGTACTTTACAGGTAACATTCAGAACAAGAAAAGAAAAAACAAAAGGGCGCTGCATCAAGCATTCTGTGAATTATGAGTGCCTCCCTGGTCTTGCAGCCAGGAACAGTGCTTTTCACTGAAGTCGGTGGGACTATATCCTGCCTAAATTGCCGTATCTCGTCAAAAGCATTTGCAGAGCCAGGACCAGCACTGTTACGTGAGACTTCCACTCCTTCAGCTGTAGCAGCAATAATTGTGATTAGGGTCTTGAATCTCTGTCTAAGTCCTGGTTGTAGCTTTACCACGTATGCTGTTAGCTCTTGAACAGCTCACCAGCCGATCTCCATCTGTCATCAGTGGAGAAAGACGCATCGCTAGAGGGCTGGCCATCTTGTCTGTTGATTGCAAGCAACTGGCTTGGGATAGGGGTCTGACATTCGGATGCTGAGTTATAAGCCTGGTGCTTCTTGCAGTCTGCCTTGCAGGTCTCTGTTTTCTCATTCATCTTATCCACAGTTAAGGGGAAGAGGTGGTTTATGGTTATTTTGGATTTGAAGTTCTTCTTCCAAAGTGCAAGGTTTGGGCTTCGGTATTTCTGTTAGAAGTTATTCGAACAGTTCAGAGGTCCCTTCCAACCTAAATTATCCTGTGGTTCTGTGAGTCTAAATTTTTGAACAGTTCCTTAAAATTATAATTAGGTAGGGAAAAGCATAACTTTCAACTAGTCACAGAGCTACTTTAAATCTCTTCTTTGAAAGTTTCACTTTGGCTGCTGTCGGAATTGTGCACAGTTTGCCCTCCAGGACCCATTTGCTCTCTGTTGGCAAATGAGGTTCTTAGAGATGAAAAAAATGCTGGGAATATTTTTTTCTCGGGTCTCCTGTCCAGAGCGCAAATCTAATAGACACTTTCTTCTCGTGTGCAAGCCCAGTAGACATCCTAGATGTTCCCATATGAGAAGCTGGTATGTTTGATGCCTAAGTCAGTACTATCTGGATATGTTGGGTGAATTAAGCCCCTCAGACCACATCTACGCTAATAAATTAAGTGTGTATGAGATGGTCCCTGGTACAGAGAGCCAGCTGGCACAGAACAGCCTGCATCCTTCTTGTTAAACGGACCTACTCATCAAGAGAGGGTGCCTGTGCGTGAGCAATCTGCCGGGCTAGGTCCCTGTCCTGTTGGGAGAACATTACTTGACCCAGACCGAAACCATGTGAGTGACAACAAACTTAGTAGCAGAGACAATTGAGTTCTGGTGCAGAAGGGTATTCCCTGCCGATGTTGAAATTACTAGTACAGATGTATCCTCAGGGAGCCCATGCTTACAAACCACTATTCATGAGTTCCAAGTAAATGCACAGTCTTCCCTCCTGTTTTTGCAGGTTGCTTCATTGGGAGGGTTTTTTTGCTTTTCTGCTGTACTCTTTAAATGGTTTATCTTTTGTTCCATCACAAATTCTTCTTATTCCCCCTTACTTCATAGGGCTTCTGTAGTGCTTTCCATCAAACCTTCCTGATTCATTAGGACTAGGAACGACAGCATGCTGTTCCTTCAGCCCACATACGGACGGCATCAGATGGGCAACATCCTCTGTAATATCATCTGCCAGTAGAGAAGCTGAACTTTTCACTTCGAATCCTGGCTCTTTGCCCAAATTAGATAAATGAGCGTCCATTGACCGCCATCGTTTCTGTGAATTAACCGCTAGAGGGAGGCATGGCAGACTTTTTTTTTTTTTACAGACTTTGTACTGTACACAATTTTATGTGCTTTACCCATCCGCTTTTTCTAGTTCTTCTCTTTTCCATAAACTGAAGCCAGTTTTTATACAACCCTCACTTGTTGCATCCTTATCAGAGTGTTGGTTACGGGCTGTTCGTCATAGACGCTGTCTCATGGCTTCGTTTTTATGAGGCATCTAAGAAACTGCCACTGTGCTTGCAAAATATATTGTATTTTCACATAGTATGAAATAGTGGATTTTGTAGTTCATTTTAGTAGCCAGAATTCTCCAAACATTCCTCCTCTGTAGTTTTAAGTGCAACAGAAATAGGCAGTCAAACATTGCAATGGCATGTTATTTCATGTAAGGACATTTTTTCCCCCTGCTTTCAAAACCGAAAAAGCCACTGCCAGCAGAGGGAATTGATCAAACCGTAACATTTGTGTGTGACACCCTAATAGATTCTATAATGCCGTTAGCTTGGCTTACAACATGGCAGCTAGACAGGCATATTAGCCGCATCCTTTTACATGCAGACCTTGCTGTTAAATCGTGTTTGGCTAATCTTCCCTTAGGGGAATTGGATTTTGGCCCCTCTCCCACCTCAAAACCCACTGTAAGATATAAAATTGGTTTTTAGAAGTCTTTTTTTCTCTAAGGCACTTTAATTGGCATAAGGTAGTTTCTCCTATAGAGACATTATTGATTAGCATTTTTATTTTGCTATACTTTAAAGTACACCACTTTCAAAAGCATTTCATGAAACACCAAGGCAATAAACCTAGCAATAAAAGGCCAGAATGGGGACTGACTTGGCTTGCTTACTCCTACCTGTCTCATTTATTTTATTTTTTATCTTTAAAACTGGCAAATGGCTGAATCTGTTTTTCGTTCTCCTTCTCAACATCCTTTTAGTGAATTCCAAGCCGGATACGGGAGTAGGTGTGGAGTAGACAGCAAGATTTCCCCCCTGAGCTGAGGGGACCGGAGTTCCAGGTAGCCTTGTCCAGTGCAGCATGCTCTTCAGTGCCCACATCAGGAAAAAAGCAGGCACAGCCTGTGCTTCGTCTTTCCCTCCTTCCCCAGCGCTAGGGCTGCTGACAGTGCTGCGGCACCAGCCCCGAGGAAGTCATTAGAGAAAACAGATTTGGGGCATGTTTTCTACAAGAAAATACGGATACATCTTAACATCTCATTTGATTTTTCCAGCATAATTTATATTAGACTTTTTTAAAAGTCTTTGATGCATTATTTTATCTTTGAAAAGATGTTAAAATGTCTCTTTTAGTCCTCAACACCCATTTTCAGCATGAGTACATTGATGACCACTCTCAGGGCTTTGTTTCTTTGGGCTTTCTTTGTTCCCAGAAATTAAATAAGTTACAATTTTAAATGTGGCAATCCCTGAAGTTAGGCCTGTCTCATGTCTGCGTCAGACTCATTTTTCTCTTAGTTAATGGGTTACTGACAGCCTGAAGTCAGGAAGTCGTGTGTGTGCTAGCTACAGATCATCTCCCGAATGCCACGCTTTTTCAATTTGTTTTTGTCTTCTTCTGCTGATCATATCCTGAAAGCAAAAATAACACTTGGCCTCTTTGTGTTTTCTGGCACCAGTGAAAATAAAATTTAAGTATGTAGATGGCAACACTTATGTGTCTGGAAAGTGGTATATTCAATGAAGTAAACACTCAGCTTCCCAGAGCTTTGTAACAGTAAAGTACATGAGTACTCAAGAGCAGAAGTGTTGAGTGAAAACAACTTGGTGATCCCAGTCCAATCTTGTCACATTACTTATCATCAAAATCCAGGGCTTGGAGGCTGAATAATTTTGACCTAAGGCGAAGCATTCGTGTATTTGCTCTGTGCTTTCTTGTGTAGAAACCCTTATGAGGGTACATTGCTTTGCCTGGATCTTGTGTTTAATGGTACTTTGCATCCATTTATGCCACTGAGACAGATTTAATTTTAGAATGTTTCAGAAGCGCCTTTTCGCCAATCAGACATTAGCTGTACAAAATCACCATGAACTGCTTTGCTTTCGCAGCATGGCTCAGCTTTATCCTCAGTCAATAGACATCTTATCAATCCTTGTTCAAAGACATTCCCTTGCTTCCCCTGGGCTAGTGCTGGTGATAGATAAAAAGTCTGCAAGCTTGGGTTGTGATTTGTTAGTCCCAAGTTATTTGAGGCAAATGGATAATAAACAAATTTTGAAAGTCCACCCAGTTCATTAAAACTTGAAGCAATCATTTGAAAGTGTGGTGGGGTTTCAGAGGGCTCTCAGCTTCGCAGCATGGCCCATGATGATACATGTACAAACCAAAATGTAATATAAAGTACATTTCTTTCATCTTCACAAAGAGGTTTTATCATACAGCCTTAAAGACCTTTAGATCTTTCTACATCTGAAAGGAAGATCCGGCATCTCTTGGAATTTCTCAGTATAGATTCTGAACCCCTTTAGTGACTATTCCTTTGAATCTCTGGGTTAACTCTCATTTTTGTTTTGTATTAACGTTTCTTTTTTTTATTACCTTTATACTTACAAGGGTCATTAGAGGATTATCCCTAAACTTCAGAATATTAGCAGTTTCTGACAGCTCCTGCTATTTCCCTTCCTATGGTTAACTTGACTTTTCATTTGAACCAAAAAGTAATTATTATCATTTCTTTATCTTAACTCTAAAAATTTCCCTGAATAACATCTTCACTTTTCTTTAGTGTCAGGGTGATAGTCTTCCACCTCATATCAGACAAATGAAAGGTTTCATAAGAACAGTTTTTCCTTGTTAATATTAAGAACATTCTAACGTTATGATGGATCAAGACTTCTCTTTTAGAAGCAAATTCATTGGTGCTTCTGTAGCAGTTAGATATTATTAGAAAATAGTTTCATTTTTTACAGATTTGGCTATTGGTAAAAGGGAAAAAAACAGAAGCAAAGCTTCTTTAATGAACACAAAATGTAAAAAGTTCTGCAATCAAAATATACTCTGTGAATAACTAAGTGTAGTGTGTGTGTGTGCCCAGACAGCTTGCTTCCCCATTCAGTAAGCTTTCAAGACAGCCATTAGTCTAAAATAAACAGCCATTTCCAACTGGGAAAATTACAGAGAACTTTTGAGAAGGCTGGGCCATCTGAGGATGCTCCAGTACAAGAAGGCAAACCTAAAAGCATTTAAAACATGGAGAGGTTTACTCTCATGAACCAACATGCTAAGGACTTAAGAGAAAATGGATGTGTATCAGCAGTGGTATTAGTGTTTATTATAGTAATGCAGTGACTGGAAAAGCACAGGTAAATGGTGAAATACAATACGTCTCCATCCGTTTTAGCCCGTCAGATTCTTAGAAATACAAATACACTGTCACAGAGAGACCGTTCTGCTGCTGCCTTGGTTTGCCTCATTGCTGTGGATGAAAAGCTTCTATAGGCAGATATCTCAAAAGTTACCAGTCCTGGATGCCTGTTGTAGGGCCTGGGATAAGAAAATTCCCCCAGCCTGAAGAAGGTTCCTGAAGCACAGCAGCAGAGGGAGTGCCAGGATATTTCCTGAATCAAGTTGGATGGTTCTGACAGTCGGCTCCTTCTGCTCCTCCACTGCCTTCTCCTTCTCTTTCTCCTGCTCTTTCTCCTTCCATACCATCGTTCTTACTTTGGTAGAGCCCATTGTGCCACCTCCTACAAAGACATATGGAATGGATAGCTCTCAGATTACAGTTTCCATGTCGTTGTTTGTTCAAAGGTTGCAATAAAAGTCACCAGGAATAGACTAATGGGGGCAGGTTTCTGGAGGGCCCCACTGTGTCGGGATACCAGAGGCTCAAAAATGCCAGTGGGATATAAGCAGATCACAAAGAAGTGACAGCAACTCATCATATAACACTGGGCATTCAGCCGAGTGAATAAATATCTACTGTCTCTCTGCCAAATTATTTATGGTTATTGAAACAAAGGGAGCGTTTTAATTGCTAAAGACGTTATAAGGCTTCGAACTCTTAAAGTCCTACCTAATTGTGCAGGTGAGACCATTTACAGCTGTGAGAGGCGGAGAGAAAAACTACAGGCACAAACATTTTATTTTTGTTTAGCTGGAGGAAGCAAGGTGTAAATGGATATGAGTCTCAGGAACAGATGTGCACAAAAACGCATGCATGATTTAAAGCAATTATGTACGTAAACTTGATAGTAATGCATGTGACAGATGACTGAGGACCTACAGGGTCACTCGCATATGCAGAATTGTCCACTGATTCTTTTGACCCTGTTTTCACACTATGATGTGACCCAATTAACTCCCAGCCCTGCGGAAGTGAGATCTTTAGAGGATACTGTAGGGTTTTTCTCCCATCTCTTTAAACAAACTTTCTTCTTCATCGACCTATGTTACACATAAAATCGTAAAGGACAGTAAAAATAGCTAAACTGAAACTGCGCCCTGTGCTGTCTGCCTTACCGTAGTCTCTTGTACAGTAGTTAGATCTGATTTGTAGAAAAAAATGGAAGAAATTCTTCAGGAGGCACTTGTAAGACCTCTCCTAAGCTTATATTGCTCATTGTTTTCATTTGAAATCTCCTTCTATTAATATTTCATAATTTCAAAGTAGAAAGAAATCCATATGGCAGAAGGATGAGAATAACAGGATTTTCTCTTTGTTTGCTTTTTATGCAAGGTAGCTGAAAAGGTAGGTAGGGTTTCTCTGCGAATAGGGAGGATTTGGTTTATTTTTTTATGAAGGTTTTCCACATTATTGTCACTTCAGCATGTTCACTTTGATTCAGAGTCAGTTCAGCTTGTCTTGAGAACTGAAATAGATTTCCAAAACTTCTGTAAGGGTCTGAAGCTGATATGATCATAGTATTTTGGTATCAGTGGGTCTCACCATTGTTCTGCTATTTTTTAATTTGATTAGCCTATATAAGCCAAATTTTGCAAGAGGTTCCTGTTCTCAAAGACTGTAATTCTTCTCCCAATTTCATTAAATACCTAATGAGTAGAGAAGAGAGGCATCTACATTGCCTCCACTGAAGAAATGCTCTCAGGAGCATTAGGAAGGCCTCACTTGTTCTATTAGAGCTGGGTCTTCCTGAAAACTGGAAAATGCAGCCATGAGACTCCCTCCCAAGGAAACCATCCTTGCCCGCCCACAGACTTACTTGCTTTTCTTGGGTCGATGTCCGGTGGCCAGATGTTGCTGGCCCCTGCATTATGCTGATGTAACTGAGTGAGGCAGCTGTCTTGTTGACTAATAAGCATAAAATACAATTAGTTGCAAGGGTTCAGAGAAATCTCAGCTGAGGAAGCTGCTTAGAGCAATGCAGCTACTGGAAGTAGTATCAGCAGAGGAAATACTTTGCTGTTGTATGGGCCATCAGATGTTTAGGTGGCAAGCGGTTTGACAGGGCTGACACTGTGCATGGCCCCAACACGCTCACTGGGTGGAACAGGTCCCTTCCCGCTCATTCCCCTACCCTTCAGACAAGGAGGCCAAGACACAACGTGGTGATGACTGGCTAAGGTTCACAGAGCAGATCTGTTACACGGCTGTGAATCGCAGCACTTGGTCTCGGCAGTCTGCTCCTCTCTTCTGAAATGAGAGTAACACATGCTAATGCACATACTCATGTAGATCTCAACCCCTAATGGTGATTTACCAACGGGGTTTCAATTTCTCCTGCCCAGTGTTCCCACATATGCTCTTTTTTCCCCCGTCTAGGACAGAGACATGCACCAGCACAGTCCTGCATCGAACCCTGAATAGCTCAGCAGGCGTTGAACTTGGCATCTGAGAGTTCTGCAGGGGACGTGTGTTTATGGAGGCTTAGGGACTTGAAGTAGGTGGCACTTCATGATTTCACTGACCAAATGATTCAAGCTGCCTTTGCAAATTGCCCATCAGGATCGTACTGCACTTGTCTGGAGCTTGCACTAATTTGAGTGGTCCTGAATGTGGAATGAGTTCTTGTTATCCTGACTCCGAAAATGTTTTCTCTGAGGTCTGATACCACAGTTTCTGCTGGTCTGTGATGGTAGTGTATTATGTCTTTATCAGGTGCCTATATTCTTATCCTAAAACCACAATACATAAAAAACCTTCAGTGTAGAGAACGAGGACCAGTCGCACAAGCCTCCCTGCTGCACTCCTTTCCATTCCTGTGGTGGTTTCTCTGTGATTGGATTAAAAGACGACAATGTCTGCTCATCCTGTAACTGCCTACCCTGTCCCCTGGCTAGGTATAAATAAAGGCTTGGCAGGTTCTAGTGCAGCATCTTGTTTAACCTCTGCAAGTACCAATATTTACTCAGAAATTCAAAACTATGAATTCAGCCTTCTGTTACTGGAGGGCAACAGGAGTACCAAGTGGCCAGTCATGTCCACAGCACGTCTGCTCTCCCCGTGGGGTTTCCCATTCGTTATCTCTTGGCTGTCTCCTTTTGTTTAACATAAGAACTGAATTATGAACTGCTCAGGAATTCCAGACCCTTTACCGCAGTCTGCTTTGCAGAGAGCTCTCTGTCAGGTATTCAGTGATCGCCTTTCTCTTACCCCCCGGAATGGAGCTAGAAAGGAGACATTGGCCATTCTGTGTTTTCCGGCAGCTGAGTATCGTGGTAGCCACACTTGCGAACCTACATCATCGTGTCCATGCCTTCGTTAAGCAGACCCTTTTCTCTGGTTCCTCTAACTTTCGCTGTTGCTGTTGTTGTGGGTGCAGAGGATTTAATCGTGTGTGGGTAAAACAGCGTAGAAGAAAAAGCTTGGAGATTCTGCATATTAAAGACAAAATTCACTTATTACATTTAAAATAATAATACTATTGCACTGTATTTCCCCCACATTTTCTCATTACAGAGATTAAAATCCTTACAAGGGCATGTGAATGGAGTTGTTTTCTAGAAAGTGCATTTTTACTCAGAGAAAAGAAAATCTTCACCTCTCAGATGATCTTTTGTCAGGCAGCCTGGAATGAAAATACACACCCTGAGAAAGCCACTGAGTATACAGCAGCAAAAAAGAGATGATAGTACCTCTGCATGGTCTAGATATTGAAGTGGACCCCTCTGCCCATTCCTTTGTCCCCTGAATCCCTGGAGCCTTCCCCTCCCTTTCACCATGACACTACTGCAGTCTCTTTGAGCTGCTGCGGCTTCCTACCAGCCACAGTCTGTCTCATCGCTGCCCGCCAGCCCTGGCACTGCTATCCACTCCGCTTGCTTTTATTTTCTTTTACCCCAGCCATTGTCTGTCCCCTGTCCCTAGAGGGGCTTAGGCATTAGCGCGCCAATGCACCAGTCGGGCTCTGGGCTCCGGGCTGGATTTAGCAGTTCTGAGCTGGGCTTTAAGAACAGAGACCGCGAGGAGCAGCTGACACAGAAGGGCATCGTGCGTAGGACGGGTTATAGGGAAGAACTAAAACACTGGCATTCACCAAGGCCAAGTGCCAGGTCCTGCACTTGGGTCACAGCAACCCCATGCAACACTACAGGCTTGGGGAGGAGTGGCTGGAAAGCTGCGCAGGAGACAAGGACCTTGGGGTGTTGGTCGACAGCTGGCTGAACATGAGCCAGCAGTGTGCCCAGGTGGCCAAGAAGGCCATCAGCATCCTGGCTTGTGTTAGGAACAGTGTGGCCAGCAGGAGCAGGGAGGTGATCGTGCCCTGTACTCGGCACTGGTGAGGCTGCACCTCGAGTACTGTGTTCAGTTTTGGGCCCCTCACTACAAGAAGGACATTCAGGTGCTGGAGCGTGTCCAGAAAAGAGCAACAAAACTGGTGAAGGGTCTGGAGAACAAGGAGCAACTGAGGGAGCTGAGGCTGTTTAGTGTGGAGAAGAGGAGGCTGAGGGGAGACATCATCGCTCTCTACAACTATCTGAAAGGAGGTTGTAGTGAGGCGGGTGTTGGTCTCTTCTTCCAGGTAACTAGTGATAAGACGAGAGGCAATGGCCTCAAGTGGCATCAGGGGAGGTTTAGACTGGATATTAGGAAAAATTTCTTTACTGAAAGAGTGGTCAGGCATTGGAACAGGCTGCCAGGGGAGGTGGTGGAGTCCCGATCCCTGGAGGTTTTTAAAAAACACGTAGCTGTGACACTTCGGGATATGGTTTAGTAGGAATGGTGGTGTTGGGTGGACGGTTGGACTTGATGATCTTCAAGGTCTTTTCCAACCTATGATTCTAGGATGCTATGACTGATGCATCTGTGTCGTGGTTTAACCTGGCAGCTGGCAGCTAGGGCCACACAGCCGCTCACTTGCTCCCCACCTCAGTGGGACAGGGAGGAGAAAGGACAAAAAGTAATACTCATGGATTGAGATAAAGGCAGTTTAATAAGGCAACAAAGGTAGGAATAATAATAATAGTAGTAGTAATAATAATAATGAATGTGCAAAATAAGTAACACACAACACAATCTTACTCACCACCCAATGACCGATTGCGCAGCCAGTCCCTGAGTAGCAATCATGGCACTCGGGGAACTCACAGATTTTGCAGAACCCACGGAAAAGGGTCAAACTCACGGAAAAGACTGAAGTCACAGAGAAGTTCAAACTCATGTTAAAAAGTTGGAATTTATGATAAAAGTTCCTGCCCCCCAGCCAACCCTCATTTGTATACAGAGCATTACATGTATGATTTGGAATATTTCCAGTGGCCAGCTCTGGCTAGCTGCCTGGCTGTGCTCCTTCCCACCTCCTGCACACCTGCTCCTTAGCTGAATGTGGGACACTGAAAAAAAGTCCTTGATTTCTTAGCAACGACTGAAAACATCAGTGTATTATGAACATTCTTTTCATACTAAATCCAAAACGTGGCAGCTACTGGGAAGAAAATTAACTCCATCCCAGCCAAAACCAGGATGATCTAAAATCCCACCTCTCTTGAAGACCTGGTTCCTTTTGGAAATTTGGATTCACACCTTTAATTCAAGGTAGAGGGAGGATGGCCAGAAAGAACAGCCTGTTGGGTAGAGAGCTTGCCTGAGGGAAAGGAAACCCAGACTCAGTTCCTTCCTCTGTGTGAGGGCCACAGACTTGTGTCTCCACCTCTCAGGGGAGCAGCCAGCCTCAGTAGCCTTGGTGTGGACACATTCTGTTGGAGTTAGGCTGTTCTGCAGGGCAATCATGGAGCTAGAAGATCAGGCAGAGATCCATCGTGCCCTGCTACATCATCTGTGAGTGTGGGAGAGGACCTAAATTTTGATGCCCTCTTTAGAGCTGTTGGACAATAAATACCTGTTTTGTAGAAAACAGATGTTACAAGGAAGCTGTAGCCCCAGGACAACCCTCACAGGAGAAGCGAATGGGGAAGCTGCGCAGCCAACAGCAAAGGCGAAAAACACAGGGCTTGGTTTAACTGGGGGTGCCAAGGGATCTTCTGGAGCTGTGAGACAAGATGGCAGGAATTCGGAGGTGAACGGTTGCGGGGAAGCAGCGGTCACTCCAGCCAGTGGGCCTTTCCACGGGCCGTCCGGGGACCCAGCTGTGCGTCAGTGTACGTCTGGGCATCCTGATCCTGCTGATTACCGTGCATGGCTGTGGCGGCAGTGCCGTCTCCCTTTTTAGCCTCACTAGCGGAGGAGTCTGGAAATCCCTCTCCTGCCCTTTTATCTGAACTTCTTGGTGATATTCTCAGTACGTGTTCGAGGAAGATTTGGTGGAAAGGCTAAGGCTATCATTCCTTGAAGGTGAAACAGGCTCCTAAGTGACTGGCTGAGATCCTGTAGGACTGACAACTTTGAGGCTGTCAAGAGTTACTTAAATTTATATATTGTATAATTAATGTAACATGAGATATGTCTATATAATTAATAATGTTGGGGTGCCTGGAGTCTTGCAGAAGTTAATAAATAACCCAAATCAATAAATAAAACAAACACATGGGGCTTCTTATAAGGAGAATTGCAAAGCAACACAAGGAGGGGACTGTACATCCAGGTGGAAAAATCAGATTTTATGAGTTCCCTGAAAAATGCCCCGGCTTTCCACTTGGTCATAGGGGTGAGTTAAGACATTTGTAGTGATCTGTGATGCCCTGCTTGATTTGTGTTCTGCAGGTATAAACGAAACCTTTCTTTTATGTGTGGGCATAACAGCTGGAATTAGGGGAAATGTTTCTGGTGAAGGTTTCGAAGGTAGAGAAGTGGCACACTGGAGGTTACCTCAGCCGTTGCCTTCTGGAATAGATCATCTGGAAATGAGATCAAGATGTCACGTCTCTGCGTGATGGCGTTATACTTGGGCTGATTTCAGGTCCTAGCTCTTAATACGGGTCTGGTACAAAGCTTGTTGAACAGTTGCGTAGCAGTCAAAGAACAACTGTAAATCAATTTGTGAAATACAACCTGCATACTTTCTGCTGAATAGTCATTTATAGTTAAAACTTTTTTTAAGGCTCAGATTCTGCTAATGATATAGAATACGCAACCTGGATATATAAACAAGTAAATCCACACTGCCGTTGCCTTTATTCCACACAGTATCAGTCTTTTCCTGGCTACTTTCAAACTCTGTTTCTAAATCAATTGCACAAAATATCTGTCTGGCTTTCTTGCTGGAAAACAGTAGCTTGGAATTTTATTGTTGTTGCTGAAGAAACTGTCCTGCTCAGACTGTCAAAGCGAAGAGGAAGAAAGTTTTACAGATGCTGCTAGTCCCTTGCGAACGTCTGTGTGTTCTCCCACATAAAGACTGAATTAGGGGAGAATCAGAGGGGATTTTCAGTGTCGTCAATAGCTGGTCATAGGAAGCCGTGCAAAATGAAGATTCAGAAAGGGTGGCTACTTCACAGCCGTGGGTGGAGGTCCTCCAGCTAGACTTTCTTGCCTAAAGAACAGAGAAATATTCACCTCCAGTGCCCCTAAAACAGAAAGAAGACTACAGGAGCAAGTAAGCCAAAATACATTTAAAACCAAGGGGAGAGATTTACATGGGAGGTGGGATGTGTAAGGAGGCCACAAGGCTGCAAAAGGCCTTTGCTAAATGGAACAAGAGGAGAAAAAAATAGATGTATCCTCTTAAATCTGCAGTGAGTCACCACAGGTTGTGTTTTACGGGGGGTTTATTGCATGTTTCGTGTGTACCTTGGAGAATAAAACCATATGCATCTGATTAGATTACTTAATACTGGGAGTGTAAGGTAAAAGCATAAATTGAATGCAATTATTTTTAAAGGAAATTATATTCCTGCTGCTTTCTGTCTGTTGGCTGTCCTCTATCTTTTTCTTTTTATTGTCTCTTTTATCTTGGTTCTAAGATGGCTCTCACACCGTATCTACCTTGCAATCCCTAGTTTGTACGAAGGCAATTCACAGCTCAGTGCATTGCCTGTCTTGTCTGATTGTTTACAACTGGTTTATTAACCAGGCTTTGTCTTGCACTATCTTTGCTTCATCAGGAGGGAGGGGGAGAGCACAGTTGTTCATTTTGCATTAAGCTTGTGTGCTGATGTGGAAATATCCAACCATACCCCTCAGCGGAGATATCTGTGTTAAAATGAAACCAACTTTTATAGGAAAAAAATTAATTTATTACCAATGCAAGGTTATTACTTGGACCATATAATCCAGTGTAAGTATGTGATATTGCCTCCACGTAAGAGTCCTGTATTCCTGATTAAAAAGTGCCAGAGGGGAGTATATGCCTTGCAACCACTTATCTGCCCCGTTTTCAATTTCACCTGCTACAATATTCCATTTGAACTCTTTCTTAGAATTTTCCAGCTGAAGTGAAATATTTGACTTTCGCATTGCGTTGCAATTTTGGGGTGAGAGGGCAGGGGCTTGAGAAATTTCTTCCTTTTCCCCGCTGCCTTCCTGTTCCTTCCCCTAGAAATATGTTGCTGTAAGTGCCTTTGGCAAAATAGTGATTAGCTATAATGAAGATCTGTCTGAGAGAGATTACTGCCTTTATGAGGTGGCATTTTTCAATGTGACTGTGCCTGTACCTTCCAGGCAGTTTGCTTTCTCTGTCCACAATTATATTTATTTATTTTGTTCTATAGTTTTAAATACCTGGGCCAGGCCAGGCTGATTTATTCGTATTATTCAAGCAGATACAACATGTAAGGTATTGAACCACACGTTCTAACATTCTACATTATCACCTTTACCCTCTACAATAATCAGCCCATGTGTAAATATCCACTTGCTCCCCAGATTCCCAAGAAGGGAGCTGCACTTTGCAGCAGGATTGAAAAACTGTGTTGAGAGACATGTCTAGTCTAATGATTTTCAGATCGCCCCTGGGCTCCAGACCTGTTTCCTGAAATAAGGTTCATCTCACCTTACTTCAGGCAATCTACAGGGTAGATGTTGACATTTGAAGTTGTTGTCATGGGCTCTTTTTCCAGTCAGTGGAGATCTGGACAAAAACATTAAGGGAGTCTGGGGCAATTAGTCTGATCCTCAAAATGTGAATCATGCGTGTGACTCCGCTGGCTCTGTTGACTACATCACCACGGTCTTTTGAGAGAGCCACACATGACTGGCCCAACTAGAGACATTTACACCATTTACACTGGATCCCAGCCCTTACATCCTACTCAGATCTCAGCCTGTAACTCTGCAGGTGTCTTACCATCAGCTCAAGATCCTTTTACTCAAAACCAGTGATTTGCTACCTCCTTTACTCAGTTGCTGTGAGCCACAGTATCCTCTCACCTGCCCTCTTCATGTATGGCGGTCAACATGTATGTCTCCCTCCTCACAGCCAGGTTGAGTTGCACAAGTCTTGCAGCTTTTTCTGCTTTTCCATGATGCAGGCTTACCAGGTCATTCTCATAGCCTAAGCTCTGTTCCCATCTCTCTTCATCTCATCTCTCAGCCACCAGAGCTTCGTTTTCTTTGGCTTTGACGTGACCAGGCCTGTTCCTTTCAGAGCTTTCAAGGATGCTACTGGAACGACTGTAGACTGTCTTCAGATTGCCCAACTTTATGAGTCTCTCTGTTGCCTTCGTTTATTCCACTTCATCAAATATGTTACCTGCATTCACATTAGTGGTCCTTAAAAGTCTGTGCCTTTCCTGTCTAACAATATTTAGTCGCTACTGTTAACTCCTGGAGAAGCTGCTGTGCTCAGACATCCTACCTGAGACACCATATCTGCTTAGGAGACCATCTCCTTCCTTTTCAACCCAGCACTTCCTTTTCCCGTGCTGCTCCTTACACTGGGGAAGTAAGCCCATAAGCATCTGTAAGAGCACCACATAGTTCTCCTTCCAGTCCCATCTGGAAAACTCTTCTTCATGTTTAGCAGGGGCTCACAAGTAGCTCTAGGAGATGTGTACGTAGACACAAGCTGCATCACCGTTGAGACACCTCCGTGTCCATGGTGAATGCACACATCAGTACCTTTGAGCTGCCTGTCCCCTTGGAAGAGTAACATCATCGTGATTTTGCTCCTTGAGCCAGGCAGCATTTTGGCCGTATGCAGTGGTCCTCATCTGCGCTGCCGTTTTGATTGAAGCCCCGTAGGAGCCTATTCCAAGCTCGGTGCTCATGTCTCCTGTTGCTCGAGCAAACTTTATTCTGACTTGCATTGCCTTTCCCCTTCCCAGTGCTCACCTATTCATTTTCTGCAGCTGCACTTCCCACACACACACACATTCACACCCACCCACACTGCAAAAATAAGGAGAAATAGTTTACTTTTTTAAAAAAACACAGGTACACACAGGATTGACCTCTTCTTCACCTTCTGAGAGTATCGCTTTGTTAACATCATTTTCAATAGAAGTCTTTATCTGTGCTTTTATAGGTCTAGCCTTCTTAACCTTCTGCAGTTTGTTCTTGGACTTTATGATTTTAACCAGATCCATTATTATCTAAATAGTGGGGAAGCAGGCAGGGGAGGGAAGAGAGAATGACAAGTGACTCCGTAAAGTGCTGTTCTCGCTAGCTCTTTACAATATACATTAGGAACAGCAGGGAGAACAGCTTTCATGGTAGATCTGAGCCTGTTAAAAAAGAAGTCATGGTGCATCGTCTCAAAAAAAAAGGGACTGGTTCATATCTGTCACCATCGGTCTTGGCATTCCATGTTTGCATACGGTGATCCTGTTGTGCATCGTCTAGACAGAGCGGTGTCAGGTTTGCCCCTGCTGCTTTACGGTCCTGCTGGCTATAGTTTGCTCATGAACAAAATCTCTTTAGGTGTTTTGGGATGCACAAGGCTTAAGAACTTAAAATGCTGCTCTCTAGAGTGCATGTTCCTATTAATGGGCCCATAAAGATCCCCTTATTTATTATTGTTTAATTATATGCAACCTGTTGCTGCAGAATAGCAGTGCATAATTGGTATTTATTTCTGCGCTGGCTTGCATGTACGCTTATTTAAAGGATACATTTTGGGTTTAGTGAATTCTGTGTTACCGATGGTTCAAAGTTACTTCATTTTCCATTGTCTTTTCTCTAAATGTTCTTTTGATATTTAGAGTGTTAGTGATGATATTATTACACTGCTGTTAGCTATTGAATGAGTGATTGCTGTTGTATTCTGAATGTGCTGATGCTGAAAATCTGTGATATAAATAAACTTCCTCTGGTAACATCATTATAATAGCACAAGCAGCAGAAATTTATGGAAAGAACAGATTAAATGCTTAGACTTAAATTCTTCAGTGTGCAACTCTGCTTAAACTGCTGTGTCTGAATTTTGGGTTGCTGAATCAGGTGGAAAAAATCAAACTGACACATCGCTTGTCTGTGCATTTTTACTATGATATATTATGTTACTAAAAGAAAAAGCTCAAAAGCTACCATTGATAATCCTGGCTAAAACTTGGAACATAAATTATTAAGATCTGTAGTTTCTTTTCAAAGTGGCCTGGGACTTAATGCATATATCACAGCAAGGAAATGTAACATCAATATGTACTTATGCATTATAACATAAGACAGTTTTATGTATGTAATAAAGCGTTCACTACGTAACGCTTTATCTAAGCAACAGATAGGGAAGTTGAGAAATTCACACAGTCAATCATATTTATTTAGCTAATTAACAACTAATAGCATTAATCATAACATGCACGAACATTTGAAAAGTAATTTATTATTGAATATGAAAACTATTCTCAAACTTGCTTTCCGAAGTATATTTTGTTTATTTAAATTCATAAAATCTCCCCAGGTACCCAGGCTCAGTATTTCACGCACTTATCCCATAAATTGAAAATGCGGGCTACAAAGTACCATATCAGGAATTTACCGGAGATGCATACACCTCCACTAACCATCTCCAATTATCCTGCGTAATCACCTCTGGGCTAGGGAAATGGGACTCCCAAAGGCAGTGTTGCTTATCTCCGGATTGCTGTAGTCACCTACGCTTTGTGTGGAGCTTCAGGATTTCCCGGGAATGGGTTGAAAGGTAAGATTATAATTATGCAGTAAGATTGGTGCACTGGTCCCCAGCCTTTGCTGCCCCTTGGCAGCAATACTGAGCAAGTAATGTTGTACACTGGGATCATAATTTGTTCTCCCTGTCAGCCTTAAGTGTTAACTCCTTGATTCCCTGTAGCTGGGAGCAGTGCTCCCCATTAACCACCTGTTGGGACTTCCTGAAAAAGCTGAAGACGTCGCCAGTGTCTGGGTTTCTAATTCAGTAGGTTTGTTCTCTTCCTTTCGATAACTTTTTTATTACAAGTTTAATAGTGCCCGGTGAGACTCACTAATAAATGAATGAGTGTTCATCTCCTGCACAGGTTTTGTCAAATTTGCCCTATTATCTCCCAGGTTCAGATGAAGAGTAATAAAGTGAGAAGGCTCGTCTTTGAAAACTGGGGAGAGGGAGATGTGTCTCTGCAGGGGAGGAGCAGGAAGGAGTGAAGAGATGCTTCTTAAAACATAAAATTGAAAAATAAAATAAAATTACTTTTTACCTATGTTTTTCAAATGTTTATTTGTAACTACGTTTAAATTAATCTAAGTAAATGACTGCAGTCAGCGGGTATGCGAAAGCTGAAATACATAATCACTCACAGAAAGTGTTACTGCCACACATTAGCAGCGCTGTGGAGATGGCTGTGTGGGAGGCATTTTCATACCAAATCCCTTTTTTTTTCAGTTATTTATAATTGTTTCACCAAAAAAGTACATCCCTTCAGGGCTTTGGACTGGAAGAGCGGGTGCTTGCTTGCTTTCCAGTGGTGCATTTTAAAATTGGCTGTGTTCTCTATGGCCATTTTAGAGTTATCATGCTGTGGTACAACTGGTTTACACCAGCTGAATTTTTTTCCAAATGTGGTTTGTCTGGTTTGGGGTTCATTTTCGATGAGCTGAGTGTTACTTTATTACAGAAAGGAAAGCTTTTAGTCAGGAACTCCAAAGTGACTTGGACCTTAATCCTGCAGTGATTTATGTGCATATTTAATGTGTCCTGTAGAGCAGCCAGTGGGCCTGGAGTCTGTGCTTTATGGTGCTGCCTGCCTTTGGAAATTGGAGCGAGATCTGCTGATGGGAAGCTTTAGCAAAGAGTAGCCATCATTAGCAATAACTTTAAATGCTCACTTAAAGTGGGCTGCAAAGCACACAATTAAGCACGTTTGAGTATCATCATACTGGGAGACTGTTTCCAAATATTCAGAAATTACCTGGGCTTAAACGTCATAGAGATGCTGTTAGAGCTTGAAGAAATTCAATGTGAAAATAATGAAGCTGTCTATTTGGATGCATGTGTACAATTTGATATTGGATCATTTCAACATTGCACTCAAATTCTGAACAGAAGTTACGTTTCTCTTTTATACACAGCGAGCGAAACTGCAGTTCAGCCATATTATGAGCTAAGCATATACTATTATATTGCAATCTGTATACTCAAAATGGTAATCGTAGCTTGCAAGTATCTGTGCATTTAAAATTACATGTAAAATCATATAGAGAAGACCTATAAAATTATAAATTATTGTGGTCCAATAGGATTATAAGAATTATGAGATTATTTTAAAAGTATATGTGTATCCTTTGGTAAACTAATCTGGGTACCTAATGTAATAGATAGTAACATCCTTTTCTGGATTTTTGTGGTAGGGGAGTGGAAGGAGAAAGGGGGAGGGTTTTCATCCCTCCTGTAGAATGCCGTAAAGATATTTTAAAGAAAGAATTTTATATTCTATAGAAAGGTTATCATTCTTTCTGAAGTCATATGGAACTCAGCACGACGTGCTGATGACTTATTTTCATGTAAATTCTTCATCTTGATGTAATTCGTATGGCATCAGCACTGATAAGCAATCAGACCTTTCTGATAAAATCGAAACCACAGAAGAATAAGTGAATGCCATGGAGTTAACTCTTAACTGTAAAGCCACAATACAGCATGGGTTTCCACGCCGTAATCCGTAACATACACAAAAGACATGGAAAGGGGAGCGAAGGCGGTGAGCGCGAGCCTGGCTGTGGCTCCCGGGGCTGTGCCACAGCCGGGACGTCCATTCAGGACTGGCGTGGAGCTCGCTGAGCTGCTGCATGGCACGCTGACCCCTGTCACGGGGCGCCCGTGCGCGTCAGCGTCGAAAGTTACGCATAGGAGCAGGCGTGCGGACACCCTCCCTGCTCAGAGCTGAGGATGCTTTGTTCAGATCCCAAATGAACGTTGTTTGTGTGTGTATCAGTGTTTTCTGCTAGCTGAGGACAAAGACATATTAATACTTATTCAGTCTTTTGTAATATCCTTTGCAATCTTCAAATTAAGGTGCCGTGTAAGTTATTGTAGTGTTGTCGGTTGTTCTTGTTATTAATCCTGAAATAATAAAATGTGTATTAGATAGAATCAGGGCAGCTCAACGGTATATTGCAGGCTATAAGCTTTCATTAACAGCTAAAAGAAATTTTTTGTGAACTCAGTGTGTGTAGAGACGGGGAGGGAGAGGAGCTGGAGGGAGTGTGATTTGGGTTGATAAAGAGAGGATAAAACGGGAGTAGGATTTGGATTCTGGTCAGATCTGGCTGCTCTTCAGCTTTGTCCATCGGTTGTCTTCTGGCAATACATTGTGCTGCGTGCTCAAACGTAAGAACAGTCCTTTATAATGGTCTTTTAAATGTGTGTTTCCTGGGCCAGGTGGGTTAATGTCTGATAGCTTTTTATTTTTGCTGTTTTTTCGTATTGCTGTGAGCAAGTGGGTGAATGCAGAGTGCTACAGAATGCAGCAGCTTTGGTGGTTTTTTTCGCTATAATTAAGGAACAGTTCATTTATATCCGGAGCAGATCTCAGTCACCGGGAGGCTGCGGTGACAAAAAGGGGTGGTTAGTCATCAGGCTGGGACAGGATCAGGAGAGGGAGCCCATTGTTATTGCCGCAATCTGACTGCTGAGGAGAAGCAGCCAGAAGTGAACCACCAGCTCCTACTTCCATCCATCTGCTCCCTCCTTTCTCCACGTTCCTGAATATGATTTTTTTTTTTTTGGTGCCACTTTAATTATGCTCAGCAGAGGCACTTGACAGAAGCTCTTTGTTCTGACAGTCATGGTGGTGGGTCCTGTGATTTCGGCACTCGCCTGGCTGTGAGTGGCGGAGGAGCGCTGCAGAAACAGGAGCGAGATGATCATCTCGGGAGGTCCCTTCCCCTCAGCGAAACGTCGCGCGCACTTGGAAGGACAGGTGCGTGGGGTTTTACCCAAGCGCCTTCACCTGGAGCGGCCCGTGAAAACCCGTTTCACGTGTCGGTGTGCAGTGCCTGGCGCTTTCGTGTTCCTCAAAGGCGTCTGATGCTGCTGAAGCATCGTGACAACTTGGCTGTCTTTGGGATCAGAAGGTTCAGCATCTCTTGGGCCTGCTGCATCTGCTGGTTCATTTGGCAAGAGAAGCACTGGTTCACAGTAATGCCTTCCACCTCCCAAGTTAAGCAGAAGAATATATTAATTGTAGTTATGTGTTGTCATCTGTACACTCGGGAAACAATTAGGGAAAACCTTCCTAATTTTCTGTGCAAGCTGAGCCTGGGGTGTTCTGTAACAAACGAGCAAACTGTGTCTTCGGCGTTTGGATCTATTTGAACCTTGCATGACTGTTGAGCTAAAAATGAAGCAATTCTTTCTCTCATTCCTTAATTCTGATCTTAACGTTTTACTTGCACAGATTTCTGAATTTCAGGTTTCTAAAGTTTCCAAGGTAGCGTTGTTACGTGGCTTTACAGAGTCCTTTGTGTGGGATTGTATACATCTGAAAAAAGGACTCAGCTGATTCTCCTACATGAATAGTGCTGCATTTCTTTAACAGCATTCCTCCTTCATCTACACGTTTCATTTTTTCTCACCAGATTACAAAGAGAAATGGAGTCAAAAAAGTCGTGGCCAGTGCTAGACAAGGAAACAGCTTGTTGTTAGAGGTGGAGAGTGGAAGCTGTGTGCCTGCTCCTTGGGGCACTTCCCTTTGCCTTGGACCAAGGGAGGCTGCAGGGGTTGTGCCGGCACCCGGCGCCGTGCAGGGAGCAGCACGTGGATGCCCCGGAGTGTTGCAGGCAAGATGAGTTGAGCTCTGCCAGTTTAAGCAATCAATCAAACCAGTCTGCCTTCCTCATCAGTTAATGCAATGAATGAGATTCATAATGTACCATGAAATGAGAAGCTTTTCTGTGGAGGTTTAAAAACAGAAATGTGACTGCTGAGATAAACACTATACAATTGCCTTCACTTCCCAGTCATCTGCTATCAGCTGCAATTAGGTTGAAAACTACCATAAGAATTGACTTTTGTATCTGGGCAGTGTCTTAAATTGGGGTGTTGGTTGTAGGTAATACACTTTGACCACCAAAAACACATGGAAGAAACAGTGGGAGACTACACCAAGACTGCAGCTAATGGCAGCTCTCAAAGCTGCAAGGCTCGTTTGCCACTGTACCTGTAAATCAACTTCTCTAATATGTATGAGGCATTAGAAATTCTGTTATCACACCGCTGTGGTTAAAAATCACATTGCAAATGGCAATGGCATGTTGTAGGACTCCTCAAATGCCTTATCGGTGGTGCTGATGTTTCTTTAGTGTTAATGACAGTATAACTTTGTCAGTATTAATTGAAATGGTCCTTCCAACAGATGCAGTGACTTATCTAAGCCTATCATTATAGTAGCCATGTGCTTACTGGGAAAGCACAGTATCTTATTTCCCGGAAAGTTAAAGAATTATTGGCAGTTTAAGTGACAGCATGGTATATAGGGAGAGGCCATAGTGAAAAAATTATCTGATAGCTTAGATTCTTTTTTTCCTGTTGAGTTTAAATTGTCAACACTCCTTGTAATAAAAAAACTCTTTGCATGGAGAGGGCTATAATTTAATTTACTACTGTGAATATTGATTCCTGGATAGTACACTCTTTATCCTGCAGATGACCTAGATCCTTAGTTCCCTAAGGGTTTTGAATAATAACAGCAGCGAAAGGGTCTGGATTACATAAGAGACTTGATGGAGATTAGTTACTTTCTCTGCTGACGTTTTCATTTTATTCATTTAATTTATTCCTCATATTCCTCGTCTTGCTTTGTAAGCTGGAAACCATTTTTAGTTGGATTGGCGTTGGTGAGCACTGAGTGTTTTAATCATTGTCCTTCCCAGTCGTACCAAACCTTATGTTCAAAGTAAACCAGAAAAGACCTCGTTCACTTAGAGAAGTGATTTCATTTCTCGTGAATTAAAATAATCCTCAAATACATGGTTTAGTCCAAGTCTCTATATTATGAGGGTGGTCGCCATGGGCTCCTGACAGAATCTCCTTGTGGCGGTCATCACAATGTTGGGTTGCAGCTTCTTTAGAACCAATGGGCAGCATTCCCACAATGCAGGGAAACCTGACAGTGTTCCCCCTGGGAATCCACAAAACCCACCGCTGCCGACTCCAGTCATTGAAAGAAAGGACAAGACCTCCAAAAGTGGTACAGGATTCCTGAAAAAAGAGGAAAAGGCAGGCAAGAAGGAGGGAGGGAGGGAGGGAGGGGAAGGCTGGAAGGGTGTATCATCTGCTTTCTGAATCCCTAGTATTAAGGGTACACATGGACCAAATACTCAGGTTTTTGAAGGCTCTGTAGCCATAGGGACAAGGGATCAGTCAGGGTATTGGGAGCCTAAGAGAATTATCAGGTCTCTCAAAATTCTATATCTACCCACAGGAATGTGCCAGAATTGCACCTGGAAAACCCCAAACAGAACACAACAAAACAGCATAGTTTCGACATGAAACAGGGGTTACTTCAGCATTCTTTTCAGCAGTATTTCCTTTGCCCAGTTATTTTGAGCCACTCTAAGGCGATTAGAGCGGCTCGTTACGGGCGCTCAGGAGCTGAGAAGGCGAGTTGTGTTCCCTTTTGAGAAAACTGTCACTATCTCTGCGTGAGCTCAGATGGAATTGAATAAAAGTCTGGTTTGTGCTCAGAGTACCGAGCGAGCCCCCTTTTTGCTCTCGGTGACTGTGGGTTAATACACGCAGCTCGGGGATCTGAAGCCTGTTTCCTCTGTCTCGCAGCCGCCTGCTCGGTGAGCTCGGTTGCAAAAGAAGATACTGTATATGTACAGCAAAGACCTATTTTCCCTGTCCCCTAAGCATTTTTGTGCTGCCCGTCAAAAAGACATTTACCTAATTTTGTGACTGTTTTCTCCCTCAAACACTTTCTAGTCGAGGACCTAAGCAACTAATGCTTTTAAACTTAGGAAAAGCTTTCACCATCCTTATTATAAAGAAGGAGGAAAGATGTAATTGCCCGGTTAGTGTTTGGGGTGGGCACATTTATTAGCATAGGTAGTTTCCTAACCATAATGGATACATAAAATTGCTTTTCTATAAAAATAGAATTCTCAAAATATGGTTAAGTCCTTGAAAATTGTGTTTTAATTTTGTCTAAGATGAGATTACAAATCTGACAGTACGGCTATGTATCTGTCATGGATATGCAGGGAGAGAATTCTTGTATGTGGGAAGTGATAAACCCTCTAAACCCATCTCTGTCTGGCACCAGGAATGCAATATGAGAAAGAGATTCTTTGAATAAATGTAAGATAATTTTGTTGCAGATAGAAGTTTTAAAGTTTTAATGATAGAGTTTTGGGTCAGAAGGTTAGGTGGTTAGATAGCTTGTTTGTGTACCAGGAAAACCAGTATGCTTGACCACAGCAGGTTGAGTCTCCAAGCGGTAATGACCACAAAAATTCTTAGAAACAGTATAAGCATTTAAGAAAAGGTATCATGAAATCTGACAAGAGAATCAGGATCGAGCAGCCTGGTTTTTAGTTGTAACCTTAGCTATTTGGAGCAAATGCAGATTTTATTTCATTCAACACAGTTGCTGCTGTTCCTTATATGTCTCCAAGACTTCATGTTGCACAGTATGCTCATACAGCACAATCTTCAGGCACAGAGAGAGAAAAACAAACAGTTTTTATTACCTGCAGTGTTTAAATAGGTGTGGTTTCCTAAGTGTTACATTTTGAATCATCAAATGTATTTAAATTTCAGTCTTGCCAGTACTCAGTGTTATTATTGGACTCAAAATCTAGGTCAACCTCCTTAAAGATTGTGGGATAGGGGGCATGGCAGCACTGGGCAAAAGCATTATCCATTCAGGCTGCCTGTGAATATGCAGAGCTTCAGATGAATTTTTATTGCATTAAAGAAAAGGGTTAAGGAAAAAGCCAGCAGGGCTTGGCAGAGGAAAAAAAAAAAATAGCTGCGTATGTAAGTAACAGGATTTTGTAATTTAGCCCATATGTTAATGGCAAAATGAGCCCTTAAAAGTATTCTTTTCTACAATACTTCGTTAATGGCTACTGTTTAATAAGGCTACTCTGATTTCAATGGTTGCCTTAATTTAAAATGCTACCTTGATTTTCACAGGAATGGCTCTTATTCCATGAATAAATTATTACTTTGTCACTGTTTTTGTCAGCACTATTAACTATGGAATATATTCTGGCTGGTCATTTTAAGTGTCTTCCTTATCAGTATTGTGCCTGGCATTCATTATCCTCTTATCTCTCTGCCATTTCTCTCAGCAGAGAGGTAATGGATTGATTACTTTCACTGCTATATTGGTCAGGATGTACAACAAATTCTCTTCAGCTCTACAGCTCATTCATCATGGATATCCTTTAATCCCCCATCCCTGAGTTTAAACGTTTCATTCTCTTCATGTCTATTGGAAATTACTAGCAAAGACATGAATCCAAGCAGTGCATCTTTTATCACTCATTTACTATAAAACACGGTCACTGAAAATCCAGGGGGGTTCTCTCAGTTATGCTTCTCAAGGGGGGTTTAAGTGCCACAGAATCACTAATTCAGCAGCATTTGCATTTTCTGAAATACTGACTTCTGTGTTGCAACTGCAGAATTACTGAAAAGAAAAACCACAAAAAGTGTTCTTTGTGATATGATGCTCCCCAGTGCGCTGCCCATACGTCTGGGCAGTAACAGAATCTCTGCTGTATGGGTGCATATTTTTAACTCGTAGATGGCATTTGAAAATAAAGGCAGTTTTCTGATTTAAAAATTGTGTGCTGTACGTAGTACGTGCATACTACTTGGAGAACTCTGTTAAAGCAAGTTGAATGGGAATCATAGGGTTTCCACATCTGGCAGACCTCTGGCAATCAGAGAACAGAGAGGAGGAGTCCTTTCCTTGGCTTTTCTAAGAAACTTGTTCTTCCTGGCAAAACTGTCATTGCAGAGGAGTCCAGCAGGCATCAACAGTTTGCCTGGAAGGATCTTGGTGAAGGACGAAGGTGGTAGAAACTCTATAGGACAAGCTGAAACAGAAATTATACAGAAAGACCCTTTTAGAGATGGGGAAAGAGTAGGGAGTTCCTGCCTTAGGTACGAGAAGGGCACACGAAGGCTCTGTGTTGGAAGGGAAGTTCCCCTAAATAGAGCCATGGGGAAGATGTGGCTCTGTGTCACTCGCTGCTCATCCTCCAGAAGGTATATTTGCTTCCCTTGTCTTTGGCCCTGCTTCTGATACTGGTGCTTATCAGTCCAGCCTGCACACAGACGCTGACGTGAGGTTATACGAGCATCTCCTGGACAGAAAGTGCTGAACCTGGACTTTTTAAAAGCATCAGTTTCATTCCAGGAACAGACAAACCTGACTCCACAACAACTGGAGGAAAGAAATGTTCAAAATCTTCTAAACGAGTATTAGTTGAATGTACAGAAAGGCACCAGTCACTACAAAGTGTTTAACTCTGAGGAGCAAAACCAGAAATTGCTGATAGTCCTCTGACTTAGTCTCTGTTACAGTCAAGCCCTTCCTGAGTCTCTTGGCGAGGAGGGCTGCTTGCGGTGCAGTGAGGTTCACGAACAGCCTCTCTAATGCTTTTCCCTCATGTCTGTGCTCTGGTCTCACTCTCCTGATCGATAAAGACCAAGATCTTTTCAAAATTATCCCAGACTGGTCAAGACTGATAGAGAACAGGGGACTAATTAAAACCCAAGCAGCCACACGGTGACCTGGAAGAGCAGCAAGCCCACTCAAACAGGATGGTGGTACTCATGCATTTGTTTTTAAATAGAAGAGGCACGATATTGATCAATTAGAATGAGGAGTCATCTAAAATGCTGTCAATATTCAAGTGACAACAGCCATGACGCCTCTTAAGAGGAAAGAAGAACGAAGGAAGGAAATCTTCAAGGCTATTACAGAAGCACCTGTATTTGAGCATGTATCGTACAATGCTACAACGGGCTGCAGAGAACAGACCAAGCACAGGTGACCCGCTGTTCAAAGATGTAAAGAGATAGAAATTCATCTTTTTTATTTAAAGCATAAATAGTAAAGCACTGAAACACTTCCACTAGCGTAACTGCCCACTGTAAACCACAGACTGTTTCTCTCAAGACAAGGGCTGGTGAGGGTTCTAGAGAACAAGTCTTACAAGGAGCGACTGAAGGAACTGGGGCTGTTTAGTCTGGAGAAGAGGAGGCTGAGGGGAAACCTTATTGCTTTCTACAACTACCTGAAAGGAGGTTGTAGTGAGGTGGGTGTTGGTCTCTTCTCCCAAGCAACTAGCGATAGGACAAGAGGCAATGGCCTCAAGTTGCGTCAGGGGAGGTTTAGATTATGTGTTAGGAAAAATTTCTTTACTGAAAGAGTGGTCAGACATTGGAACAGGCTGCCCAGGGGAGGTGGTGGAGTTCCCATCCCTGGAGGTGTTCAGAAAATGTGTAGATGTGGCACTTCAGGATATGTTTTAGTAGGAATGGTGTTGTTGGGCAGATGGTTGGACTTGATGATCTTCGAGGTCTTTTCCAACCTATGATTCTATGATTCTATGATTCTAAGGGAACGACCGCTTGCTTCTCATGGCAACACACTTCCTAACATGAGTTTTTGCAGTGAAAATATATTGTATATCAAGATCCTTGAAGACTGTCTTGCCTTCCCAATTAAAATAAATAAATAAATAAATAAATACATCACCTGTTGTGATACCTGTATGCAGTCTCTGGGGAGACAGCGCAGAAGGAAGATTGTATCCCTTCAGCCGGGCAGTGCAAGCTCTGTAAGCAGCCCCTTGCCTCTTTGACGTCTGCTCTTAAATGTCTTGTCAGAGTGTCAGAGTCTCTGCCTCTGACATCTCTTTTAGATGTCTTTTGTAGTTGCTTTAAATGGAACATGGCCAAAAATTAAGTTCTCATCCTTCCCAGTGTCCCTTTCATTGTTATCAACAGTGCTGTTATCATCCCCGTCTCTCAGCAGTCGGCATGTTCATAGTTACAGGTCTGAATGTTTTACTTGCCAGAATTTGTCTGGTCGGATCAACACGGTTTTTGTCACTGCTCTAGAAGTAATTAGGAAGGACAGATTTCTCAGCAAGAGAGAGGCACGCACGCAAATCTAGACCCATGGTAGGGTCCATGAAGGTTACTGCTGAAGGAGAGAAGATTTTTAGTAGGGCAGTAGAACCCAACAGAGGGAAAAAAAAGGAATATTTCTCTCTATGCTGTTTTAATTTGTACTGAAACTATTAATAGCCCAGGCTTTTCTCATTTCCTGCATTTTTCACAGTGTGTTGTCCCTTTCTGCTTTTGCTTCCACCAGATTGAAATAAAGAGTTATTTGTTGTCTTTAGAAATGCCATTTGTCCTGTATCACAATATTTGATTTCCTGGCACCTTTTGCTCGGCTCCGCGGTTCACAGTGTGGGTAATGTTGTGTCTCGGCGACCCCATCACATTGTAGTACGACACTGAAATTCTTTCAGGTGCGCGGGAGAGGGAGAACTGCTAAGAGAGTTCGATGTCACATTCTCCCACAAAGAGCACTCTGTATTTCAGCCGATCATTTATGGAGTGTTTGACAGCCTCCAGAAGAAGCGAGGCTTATCCCTACACAGAAACGCGTTCTGGAAGGGAGAGGTTCACCCTGTGTTACAGCCAGGCAGTCTACAGGTCCACCTCATTTGGCTGATGTCTGCTAGTATTTCAACAATTTCATAACCAACCCCTACAGAAGTCCGACTTTCAGTCTGCCATATGTTTGAATGTAGCTTTCAGGCTCCAGCACTCAGCCAGAAATCAATTATTCACCATCCTTAGGGAAGGTGTCCTCCAGACGGCTCCTCTGGACCCGGAACAGGGTTGATGCCACACTCCAGACCACCGTGGAGTTTGATGTGGGCCGGGACTGGGGACTGAGAGCCGCAGCGTTGATGTCCAGGGAGCTGCAGCCTCACGAGGGTGATCCCCAGTGCGTTTTTGGGTGCTCCACTGTCAGGCAGTGCTGATGCACACCCCAAAGCTTCTGTCCACCCAAGTCCCGAGCTTTAATCTCGTCCTTGGCGATTACCTTTCTGCTTCTCCATTTTGGCTGAGCCCAAGTATCTTATTTCTGTTATCTACACCGCCATCACTTGAAGCTCAGCTACCATCCTCTGATTTCATATCTGGACGGGCACCCACCAGTGTGCTATTGCCAGCTGACTAGTGAAAAATAAGATTGTTTTTTGCTTTTTGAGAGCGAGGAGCTTCTAAATTAGCAACTCTTCTAAACTGCTACTTCTAGCATGGATTACCTCTTTGACCTTACTTTATTTTAATTATTTTGTCAAAAATATATTCAAATGGATGTGTCAAGTTGGTCATCAGGAACCCTGAATACTATTCTTAATATACTATAAGGCATCAAGATCACTACAGAGAGACTAAATCTTAGCTTGCTGTATTTTTCTTCCATACAACTCCTCTGCACTAATTTGACCATTTTGGTCATTTTGCATGTTTCTGTTTTTGATTGTCGTGTGAGTAATGTGAGATTAAATACCAAAACCAAATATGAATGTAGCAAAATTTTACATGTTGAATAGCTGAAGGAATAGTAGCTGAATTTCGTTGAAGATGCACTATTTTCAAGAAAGTAGCTTAAAATATGAAAGATTTCTTTATCACCGTTTATGTTAAAATGTGGTACTTAATTTCTGATTGTTTTGATTTTGATTAGAAATGCTAATTCAAATAAATTCAAGCTGAGAAAACATTTTTGAAAACTTGCAGTTGAAAAGAGATCCGCAACCATCACTGAATAGGATGTGGGAGAATTAATGAGAACCTGCATAAAGCACGTTGAAATGAAAAGCTGAACATAGCACCACCAAGTACTGGCACTATTCTTTAAAAACTTGCAATACAATATTCGCTAAGTGTTGATCAAATGTTTTACAGATGGGGGGAGGGGTCTAATCTTTTTTATAAACTGATTTTATTATAGGGGCATTTTGCTATTAGATTATTTGTCTTGCTAGGAAAATGCTTTCCTGTTCTCATCTTCAGAGCAGACTGAGACTTAGCTTAGGAGATTTGGAGATTTTGCGCTTTTGGCTTCCTAGAGCTATCCAGGATAATTCTCCTCCTGGTTTCACAAGAACAAGTGCCATATCGAGTGTTTGCGATGTGAAGTTTGAGAAGGCTATTATCAAACTCTGAATAAAACCCTGAACTTTTGCTTTATAATAACTTTTTTAATACAGTATCAGAAAGATGCAAAAGATCTGCCTGGAGACTGACATTTAGCTATTGTGCTCTTTTAAATTAAATGACAGCTCGTGCAGGCGTTCCAGGGCTAGGTGTAGCATCCTGTTATTTAAACAATGTCAAAGCTTGGGTTTAATTAACTCTAATTCAGTGTAGTTTCCCCATCCTTGCAGACTCTTGCTGTCTTTCTTTCACTCCCTCTCTGTCTTTTCTTTCTGCTGGCCTTGAAAGGCTTCAGAGCGCCTGTCAGGGTTACAGTGGGATTTCAGATGCCTTCGTGCCTGTTGCTGGGTGGAAAGAAAATCACGTCCTGGCAGCGCAGCAGCGAAGCATTTCCTTGTCAGCTGGGAGATGCGGGTTGCAGGGTAAAGCTGGAGCGCTACGTCCCAGCCTGGCTCTTAGCGTTTCGAGTGATGGATGCCTGGTTCCTGAGGCGAACGGAGCCGCGCTGCTTCTCCGATCAAACTCACGGAGGGCGCGTTTGGATTTCCAGAGCCCGAGCGAACACATCGTGTGTTGGCTTCAGCGTCGCCGAGGCGGTGGAGGCTGCCCCGTGGCTGTCCTCGAGGCTCTGGGATAGCAGCGCAGCGAGGAGCTCAGCCCGGCCGTGCCTGAGGATGCCACCAGGGACAGGTAGCAACTCCGAAGAAAATCAGCCAGCAGCGTGTGGCAGGGGGTGGTGAAGCCATCGAGCAGTGGGGTGGCGTAAACACATAAAGAGATCAAAGTCTGAAGTTGCCCTTCGTTCGTTGCTCATTCGAATTGTTATTTTTTGGTGGTAGTAGTTCAGATTAAAGACAAGCTTTCCTGAATGCTTTGAAATAAACAAATTGCCTCCTACGCATATCTGGCTCTCTTTCTCCTCTCTTTGATATGCTTCTGTGGTTCCTCAGTCTCTCTGGATATACGAATTATTACCCTTACTTCTTCAGCATGATTTTGGATGACAAATATTCCTAGGCTCTGAATGGCGATTTTGCAGTGAAAGTTCCACTAGAATAGGCCAGGAACAAAACAGCGCCAGTTAAGATCTGCTTTTATGTAGCTACTATTCAAAAGCAGTCATCCAGCCTTTGGGTTGTTTTCCACCTCAGTTATGTCCAGACAAACATCCTGGTTGTCAGAAGTAAACCCTGAACTTCCTTCTCTTTCCATCTGAATTCCCCTTTCCCTCTTTGCATTCAGTCCACGTGCTTTTTCTTTCAGAGCTTTAACAGCTTCAGAAGCCTCTTGATTCCTCCTGGTGACTTCCCAAATAGAGAAAAAAAGTCATGTGCGGATTTTCCCCAGACCAGGAGACTTCTTTTTCTCCTACTCATCTGCCAGCATATGCATGGTGTCCTTCGTGCCAGCGGCTCCGGTGCCGGGTGCTCCCCACCCGCCGGGAGCGATGCGGGCAGCCCTCGGCAATCTCTGCCTTTCAGTGGATGAGAGTCAACCCGGCTGGATCAAAGGAGTTGAAAAACATGGATGGCTAATCAAAGCTAATCAGCCAGCCTTCCTTTGTACTTAATAGAGAGAGATGGACATTCCTGGGGGAAACCCAGCTGTGCTGAAACAGATGTCCAAGGAAGCAAGAAGACTCTTTTCTCCCTCTGGAGGTGCCTGTCTCTGTCTGCAGAAGGAGCCTGGGTAGTGAAGTTAAGGCTAAATGCCTTTTACGCAGCTAAATGTAAATTTGATTAATTTCAGTCCAGAATGTGTGCCCTGTGTAAAAGTATGCAAGTGTGGCTCTCCCACTTCAGTTTTAATAAGCAGTATTTTGAGGAGTGCTCTCCTGTCCTCTACCTGAGGGACCAGTGAGCGCAAGGAAAGCAGTCGCAGCCTCAGCCGTCTGCTGCAGTGCTAACAGAGGTGGACTGAAAAACTGTCAAAGCCGACACATCAAAGATCTTCCTAGCATTCCCCAGCCTTGAGAAAAATCAACCCACTCAGATGCTTTCCTTAAATATTTTGTAGATTTTCCAAGAATGTCCCACTTCTCATTAAAAAAAAAAAAAATAACAAAGATTTTAATAAAGATAGCTCAGTTATTTTTCCATCACTCAAGGGCAGCTGTGATTCTTCCTATTAAAAACATTGATCTGCATGCAATACCATTAATACTGGGAAATAAGAGTGAGTTAGCAATACATATTGCCAGTGCGTGTATGTCGTGCATGTGAAATTATAAACTTGAAAATAGGTATACAAAATAAATACTTCAACTTGAAATTGAAAACAAGGCAAGAGTGCTGTTACTTTCCAGTCTAGTAGAAATGAATAGGCACGTACAGTACATTGTTCTCCTTTGCTGGTTTTGAAGGCATGAAAAGCAGTTTGAAGTGTAGTCTGCTTTAATGCCATTTAGATTCCTCCCGCAGTAATGTCAGCGCCTTTCGTGTGTGTATGTCTACATAACGCTTTTCTGAAAAAACAACTTAGTTCAGTTCTGGTGAAAAAAGTTTTGTTGTGTTACTACGATTCACACAAACTCTATAAATTTTCCATCGTTCCATGAAAGTGTGCATTAAAGGTTTATTGCTGTTCCACCAAGCCATCATGGCCAGTGCTTCACAACGTGTGTGGTTCTTTGCGTTAGATGCCAGAAAGGTTATTTAGAGGGGTCTGAACTAAAGGAGACATAAGCTGATGAGACAGACCGTGCTGTACTGTGCTGGGAGGACTTTGTTGTCACAGGTCCAAGCGCAGGCTACCTGGGAGTGTGAGCCACTGGGACAGCTGGAAGGCTTTCCTAGAGGGACAAGATGTGAGTTCAAGCACAGCACCATCAGACCAGCCTGCGTTTGGTCCTGAGCTAGCGATGCCCACACATCACTGCGGTGTGTTGTGCCGGTTTGCCATAGTGCCCCGGTCCTTTCGAAACCCAGCACTGCTCCCCTGCACTCCCTTCAGTGGTGTGGAGGGTGGAGGTACCCAACGAGGCAATGCAGGCGTGAGCTTTGGGGCTGAGTACATGAGGAGCATCACGTAATTCAAAATACGAATGACATTCGTCTATGCGGAGGTGAGGGGGCAGTTTGCTTCATGAACTCAGTGCTTTGATTAATCTATTCAAATATTAAAATGCCTGGTGAGGTAGACCAAAATATCCTCTGGATATATAAATATTCATATACTAACATCTGCCACAGCTGCATAGTTATAAATCTCCTTTCATGGGAGGAAAAAAGTCTCTTTGAGGAAGGTCCAATGTAGCAGAGGGTTTCTCTCTTCATACCTGTCACTTAGGAAGTTGTGTAACTTTTTAGAATCTTTTATACTTTGATTGTTTTAGAGTTAGCCTGGTCTTTGAGGATTTAACTCCAGCATAACGGCTGTTAGTGTTCCTGGATCGCTTTTAGTATGCACATGTGAGGCAGTATGTGTTTTTCACAGTATAAAACCCCCTCTTTGATCATTTGCAGGCTGTTTCTGGAACTGGCACAGTCCTGAAACAACCCTGCTTTGCACAGTTGATAGTACCAGATTTTTGTTACGGTCTTGACCTCTACCTTTGGCACTTAAGAACAAGCCTTCCATTTTCTATGGGTTGGCACATTCTCTGGAAACTCCAGGTCCTTTCTTAATTTTTTTTTTAACTTGCTTTACAGTCTTACTTTATGTATGGTTATCTTGCTGCAATATGTCTTTTCACCAGGTTTACTCCTAGCTTCACTCCTCTGAATGTTGCCTGTAAGTCTACTTGTCCTTCTTGTTCCAAGAAAAAAAGAAAATAACCCAAAAACTTAATCAGCAGCCTTGTTTGTCAGCAGATTCTATACAAATCTACAGCAGCTGGCTTGTTACGTATTACCAAGAGAAACAAAAGTGACTTTTAAGTTCAACATACTGGAAATCTTTGTGGCTTTCTAATTTTTGGCATCGGGAAGGCATTGTTTTGGTGCACCACCAAATGTGTGAGTGTACAGCAACCGTAGTCTCTTTTTGTTTTCAAAAAGGACTTGAAAAGGATTGTTCTTCAAGTATAGTCCGAGTCATTTATTGAATGTGTTTTTCCCTTCTAGACGCCCTATGCGATACGCCACAGTTGTTTTTGAAGAGTTATATTCATTTTTCTCATTTGTAGGTTGAGTACTGAAGACCAGGAAAGAACTGGCTTGGGCTGCTTTTTGGGTCCATCAACTACAGGGAAAAAAAATAAGAGTAGCTACAGTTTGCACTTCCACTTCTGAACTCTGACTTCTTTTACTTAAACCAGTATTAAAGTGGTCTTAAAATGATGCAAAATTTCTGTGATTAAGACACGAATTGTATCGTCCCCTACAAAAGGTGGTGTCTTACTTCTGTGTGAAGTTGTCATTACAGACCATTCCCAGCAGAACAAGCAGAGATTTAAATCTCCAATGAATGGCTGTTTTACAGACTAGGTACTTTCCTGCCAGCTCTATCTTTTTAACCTTTGACATTACTTAGATTAGTCAGAAGCAGTTTGACCCTATTATTTCAGGAGAAATCGTCGTTTTTCACCACGATGAATTACAGATAGGTTGAATTTTCAAGAGCTTTTAAGTCCCAGGCTTGAAAGTTACTTGGGCATTTTACAAAAGTTAATCCAAATCTTCTGGGTTGGTTTTTTTTTTTTGATTTCTTAGAGTTCTTGCAGATAAGGACCCCAGAGCTGCTGCTTCATCTTCAGTTTTATGTTGCACTTACAGCATGATGTATTTTTTTAAAAAAGTTGCAGCCTCCCCAAATTACACTTCAGCCTAGCAATTTAATGTCCTCAGGAATGCACTGAATTATCTTAATCACGTTCTTCAATGATATATTGCTACCTTTAAAAAGTACTGCTAGGAGGAATTCGCCAGTGTACAAGAGGGAGTTGAAGAATAAAGATGTAACAGTGAAAGGAAAAAAGGAGAACTGAACAAAACCAAAGACAGAAATTAAGCTGACTAGAAAATTAACATTAAAAAGTGTCAGGCAATGAAGAAACAATGCTCCTTTGACAGTATTGCAAGAACATGTCTGTACAATGATGGATTTTACAGTACAGTAGTGGGAACCAAATTCTGTTCCCAGTTAAACCGGTGTGCTGGTTACAACTGGTAAACTGGTGTGAGTTCACAGGGCTTCGGAGCAGTTTAACTCTCTTGGTACTGCTCAGCCATAGCAGAGTTGAAGCAAGCTCTGCTTAGAGATAAATAGCTCCTGCCTGGTGTAGTACTGGCGGTGTCTTCACTGAAATAAATTGTCCTTGAGACTCTTTTTTGCTGTAAGACACCATTTCAAGCAGAGTTTTTTCCAAATCACACTAATTAGAAAAGTCATTTAGCCGCCATTAACAAGGTACGTATTTCCAGAATTTGTTACGAGAGATGATGTTATTTCAAAATATGTTTTGTATTAGTTATCCAGTTTAATAAAATTTAAATAGCAAGTAGATATGATAGTTCATTAAGATGTAAAATGGTCAAATGCTCTATTTTCATTTTTGAATGTCGTACTTTTAATTATGTTGTTGCTCTTTAGTACCAGAGAAACATCTTATTTTCTAGGTCAATGTTTCATATTTGTGTTATGATTAAAACAATCATTTTGAATAAAAATATACTAATTCGTTGTATTAATTAAAAATAATGACCTAGAAAAATGCTTCCAAACTAACCTAAAGATCTCAGTGCAGTGAGACATAACAGTTGTGTTGTATTGGCACTGTTAATGACGTTTTCTTCTGCAATGTAAAAATGTACATACAAATGAAAGACAAAATGAAGAATAGTTTTTATTTTTAAAACCCTATGTGTGAAATCTTCGGTCCATAGAAAGGGTCACAGATATTTGGGAAGACCAAACCAAATTTTGAAATATTGACATTTGCTGTGAAACGTAAAGGGCAGCTTTCGCACAGGTAGAGCTTTGTTCTTTTTAGATCCATGTTAGCCTTCTGCTGCCAGAGCGGGGAGAGGGCGAGCACACGAGAGGTGAAATCCCACAGCCTTTGAAGTTTAGCCATAGATTTTTAATGAGTTTGTTCCCAGGGCTGTTTATTTGTACGTATAAACGGCTAATACCATATAGTTAATTGAAAGTACTGCAATTTTCATAAATATGTATATGATACATGAAAATTAATGGTCTAGAGAAATGAGAAATAATAAACGAAATTATAATAATTATCTCTCCTGAAACCAGTTCAGACACACTGCTCACACTAGTTAGAGACACCAGGTTCTCCTCTGTGTCACAGGGCAAAATATCATTGAAGACAAAGTAAATAATCACCAACTGTTTTGTTCCTGAAGAATGCAAGATAAAATTGAAAAAGACCGCAGACGATAAACAGTGGTTATTTCATTTCCAGATCTCTTTGTTCCTTTTTGGAGATCTCATCACTGAATTTAAGGCTGCAAAAAAGCATCTGCCCTTTGAGAGGACCTCAAAGGCAGCTCTCTTCTCCAAATTAGTAGTAAGCCCTGTTTTCGTGTGTCGCAGATCAGTAAAGTATCTCATGGATGGGCAACTATTTCCATTTTAAATTTGGCACCCTAGATTATATTCTAGTTTGAGCCCAAGAAAGAGATCAATGAGAATATTAATGTGACTTTCCCTAAGTGCAGTGTACCAAAGAAAGTTTTGACATCATCTGCGTCAGCGCGTTTCTGATTTTCATTGTGAGACGGACACATCAATTCCCATCAAGAATCTGCTATCGAAACTAGATCCTGCTATTTTTGGTTTACTTCAACCTGTAGCGTGTCCCCTCTCCAGAACTGCATGGTTGCAACAACGGCTTTCAAAGATACCTGTTGGCCCTCGATGTTTCTTACATTTCACTGTCTTTAAAGCTCGGATTCAAAACTGGAAACGGTTCATGTTTCACTCTGTTCATGGCTTTTTAGAAAGAGTGCAAGTGGCTTTATGGACCCCTGTCATCCTGCAAACTACCGTTGGGGAGCTATTGGTCTAGATATTTCGGTCATTAGCGAGAGAAGCTGCTAGTATCTGAAATTAAAATAGATCTTTGGTTTCCCGCTAAGACCTCTAGAAAAGAAATTTACTTCAATTCTTTCGTAAAACTTTACAACTTTGCCTTCCCGGTGCAGGCGGGAGCCCTGGTGAGGCTGTCATTTGAGCTGAAGCTGTACTGCAGCCGCTTTTGTTCTCTCCTCGCCTCAGATGCCTGCTGGCTCGCCGGAGCGAGCGGGATGACTTGTGGTGACAGCTGTAAAGTTGCGAATGGGAGCAGAGAGAGGAAAAAAGCCCTTGTTCGGTTAGGAGGGGTTTTATATCTCTCTGTTTCCATAACTACACAGAAGGAGAAAAACATGCTTCTTTCATGCTTGTCTAGATTCAGAATTGCCTGTTGTCATCCTGTCATAGGTTCAGCACCTTTGCGGGTTGGTCTTAGTAGCTTTTTCAGATTAGGAAATGATTGTGAAATTTGTATATTGCCTTCGCAGTTGAAATTTTGACTTAATCACCGTGTTTTCTGAGCTGTCCTTTTGTTTTCGTTTGTATTTGAAATGTTTTAGCCAAGTCTTATCAACCATCTTCATTATGTGAAAGCCATTCAGCTCTCCAAATAGTCTTTATAAGCTTGCTTAATTCTTAGAGAGCCCATAAATTTTACTACTCATTAAATAAATCTTTGTCCTTTAATCTCGACAGACTGCTTAAAAGTGTTTTCTTTTTTTCTTTTTATTCTGGGTTTGGTAAGGCAGCTACTTAAGCACTCCTGATAACTTGTTCCTCTCTGAGTATAAACAACATTTGCAGTTAAATGATTTCTGACATTATCAGGCAGTCACAGCTCGTATTGCCTTGCTGTACAGTACAATCTCACTATTCACACAGCATGGATACTAGCAAGTGACTTTGCTAGGATGTATACAAAAATATATAATATTAACAACAATACCTTCCAAAAAGTCTGTTTAAAAACCAAGATTTAAAAATCAAGGTTTACCCTATTAAGGGGAAACATGTTAGGCAGAAGTGAGGAGGACATTTTACAAAACATTTTTTAAACAGCTACAACACTGTTGAACTGTGAAAACTTTACAGTACTTATAAAAGAAGGAAAAAAGAATATAAAGTCACATCTTTAGGACAGGTATAATCTAGAGATTTGAAAATGTTGTAAGGAGGGAGATGTTCAAAGAAAATCTGACACAAATTATGGCTTTTTTAACCTAGGAGACCATGTTTCTAAAGCTAAAAACCACACAGAAGTGAGAGGGCAGTTTCTCCGAGACGGAGCTGCCTCCCCAGCCACTCATTCCTGCTCCTTCCTCCCACCTTCCCCTGCTACCACTGCCAGTTTTTCTGCCTTCAGATGTCTCTGCAATCATGCCCCTGCTCATGGGGCCCAAGAATAGCTTATTTATAATTTTTTCCAAACCTGTGGTCATTTATGATTATGAGGGAAGTTAACAGCCTTGTCTTTGTTATTGGTATTTCTCTGTACCCACGAGTGGTCGTGAGTGCAGCCAGCGACGAGGGCTGAAGCTGCAGAGCAAGGAACCAGTTGCTGAAGAAGAGTTGTTGGGTTGCGGAATACCCCGAGGGAGGTCCTAGAGCTGACTGCCAGTGTTTTCGTTCTTTTATTTTACATTATTTGATTACACTTGTCTTTTCTGATAGTGTAATGAACCACTGGGCCTCATTGCGGAGACACGGTCTGTGCTAACAGAACAGTTCTCTATCATATGAGATGTCCACTGGACCAAGAGATGCTGTCACATGCGTTTAGCCCTGTGTGGAACATATGCCCGGTACTAAGCCATCCACTGAGTGTATAGGCCTAAATACTTACATGTAGTACTTTATTATTTTTAGATAATGTATAATGCCTTCTGAAAGGGTGGGATTTCAATGCCAAAGATTTCAGCTGGCTTTGTTAGCTTTCATTAGGCATCATACACTGCAGTATACGCATGTTAGAAAATAGATGCATTACCACTGGTCAGTAAAGATGGATTTATTTCAAAGAATTGTGTGATTACACTCAAGTACATTTTAAGAAAAAAATGAAGTCCTGCCCCTGTTGAAACTGGGTAGCACTGCCTTTGCTTAAAATGGGCAGAGGAACCCCCTCCTCCTTGCTAATTAATGTACGTTAAGTGCTTTGAAGTCCTTGGTAGTCAGGTGTTAACACCTTACAGTCGGGGTTTGTTTTGTTGGTTTTTTTTTACTATAAGACATGAAGTTTGTCCTGGATGCATCAGTGCTTTATTTTCAGAAACCTGTCTTTTCTTGTTGTGGAAAGCAAGCGTTCTGTTTGCCAGCTGTACGTGCGCGCGCGCCTGTGACTGATTGCTGTTAATACACAATTCGCAGCTTCTGTTCTTGCACCACCAAAACTGGTCAGCGTTTGACTGTTGCTGACATGTCGGGGAGCCTGTTGATTACACCATCAGTTTCACAGATGGGTGCTTCTTGTTCAAAGCTTTCAAAACTAGGAAACGTTTAGCTAATGCCTTGCACTACATAAAGAGATCAAAAAAGGTCTAAAAGCTATCTGCTAGTCTTCTGCTACAAGCAATTAGGATAATACTGAACCCGTCCCAGATCACATAGTAATAAATATTTTAGCCTTCCCTTAAGTGTGTATTGATATTCAGGGCTGCCTGCTGGTAAATAAAACAATCAGAACTAAATTTCTCTTTGAATCTGGGTTATTCTGTGTTTCTAGTGCTCACAGATTTTTTTCTTTTCCTTCTCTTTCTGCCTGTCTCTCTCTCTCATTTTGTCTCCAGAGAAAATTATTGTCTGCCTGGAAATCAAGTTACAGTGGTAACTGAAATAGTGGGATGTTATATATGGAACAGGGGGCCAGGCTGGCAATTTGCTGGTATCCCCTGGGGTTTGTTTGCCTTGGCCAATATAGAACAGGCTGCAGCCAACTTTATATTTAATCAGGGGTAAATCCTAAAGAAAAAAAAAAAATAAAAAAACAGATCCTGATATAGGAAGCTGCATCTTTATCTCAACCTGTCGGGGGCTATTTTTATGCTGGATCCCTCGGTCTTGCTGCTTGTCCTTGCATGGATCACAGCCCGTGTTGGAAAAATGAAGAGATCAGACAGTCCCCGTATTTTTTCTCATTCTTTCTGTGCATCCATATATGTAATGTAAATGCAGTTCATTTTCAAAGCCAGTCACATGCGCTCACTGTGCATTTGTAACCCTGTATGATTGTAAATTAGCAGGTATGGATACTGCAGCAGACTTTACCTTATAAATCAAAGCAGCAAAGGCATTCTAGTCCCCAAACTCCCTTCTCATTATTTTTATGCATTGCTGTGGTGCCAGAATCTTTTCAAACTTGCATTTAAAGTAGATTTTCTAGAAATTAGGGGTGTGGTTAATCTCAGAATGTAGTCAGAGAGTATGCTGAAATAGTTCTACAGCCTAACACAGGGAAATATCAACTCTGTAATGTGTGAAGGCAGCTTTGAGGTATCTCCTAATGTGAGTTCTAGTGATGACAATGTCCTGAAAATTGATTTCAAAATACGATACTGTGACTTCCCTCAGTTTTTAATGTATTTAGAAAGGCTCCATTTACACATAGCATTGTAGTTGTCTTCCTCAAGTGAGTAGTCACTGCAGCTGGCTTTGTTGACCCGTTCGCATCATAATAAGGTGAGAAGGGTTTGTGTGAACAATGAAAAATTATTTTGCGCAGTGGGGCATCTCATTGCAAACAATCCTGTGAGTAGAATTACTGTATACAGCCACATATGTGTCATTCAGTATGGGATTTAAAAATATTTTCCCCCTCTCCGGCATCTGTTACTGTTTTCTTTAGCAGCACAGGTGTGTAACAGTGTTAACAAGACTAAGATCTAGCCAGGTTGGTCTGCACTACGAAGTCCTACTGCCATAGCTGTGTCAGCTTGGAGTATGACAGCTTCACACCTTGCATTTCACATTGCTGTGCTGACAAAACCCAGCAGAAGACGACTCTAGTTGCCTTTTGTTCAGGGGTTGGTGTAGCTGTGCCAGCAGTGATACCTCTCCATCAGCATATGCTCCATCGTCGCTAGGGAGGGAAGCTGGGTAGCAGAGACTCCATAGGGCACAGCGTCACTGAGCCTGTGCTTTGGGGCTGTAGTGCTCCTGCAGTCACTGTTGAGCTTTTCTTAGTTCATTTTATCTGGCTTAAGGGCTTATGAAAGCAGAATGTTCAGGAGATGGACACAAGCAGTCAAGCATTTTCAGGTGCCTTTGGAGCAGGGTGGCATCCTGTGGAAACTACATGAGCAATACAGATTGGGAGAGGAGAGCTGGACACAGCAGCAGTATTTTGCACCTCCGTCCCAAGCCATTAGCAGCCTTGGCACTTCACAGTACAGAGCCAGAGTGTTTCACCAGCTGTCTGCCTCCCCGATCTCACTGGGAAAGGACGCTCATGTGGGCAAGTCCCGGCTTTGTTATGTCCCCTTCTCCTTCTGCTCTCAGCAAAGAAGTTCAGCTGGAATAGAGATCCAGTAGGAAAAATGGTGAAAGTATTTATCTGCAACAGATTAATTCTCACCTTTCGTGCAAAAAAAAAAAGAACGTCTGGTCTCAACTAATTATCTAACCTCCCTTGGTAATCCCCGGGGAGAGACACCCATGGTAGTGCATCCTACCTGGCTGAGCACACAGAACGGGCTGGGTTGTGTGTGAGATGTGCTTCTGTCTCTGTTTGACTGCAGCGGCAGTCCAGAGACCTGAATGTTTGGTTTTTAGGGTCCAGGAAGGAAACTGAAGATCACAGGGCAGTATCTGAGGCATCCTCATGTGTTAATAACTCCCACAAGCCTTGGCTCTTTCCCCATTTTCTCCATTACTATTTCATCTCAGGCCAAAAGAGAAGAAGGGACCTTTTTCTTCTCCTCAGTCCCAGGTCAGAAGCTGTTCTCCAGAAGTGTGTACTTGTCTTCCCGCTGCAGGGAAGCTGCTGTAGCTGGTGGTGCATTTCTCAACTGGGAAATCACTGACCCCCTGCCCGATGATCACGGGCAACCCTAAGGGATGCTGTTCAGTGGTAGCTGGTCTGCAGCGTCAAGATGCCCCAGGGGAGTGGAACACAGCATCAGGCACTGCAATGCCAAGTGTGTCTGCAGAACTTCATCAGGCTGGCCTAATGAGCCAGATCGCCATTTTGTTGTTGTCTCTCTGTGCAGCTGCTTCAAGCTGTGTATCAACAGCGCGAGGGTCGATGGAACAGTTTCTGGTGGAATTCTCCGGGCTTTGGGGTTCTCTGTTTGTCTGTGGGCGTAGCAGTGAGGAGGAAGAGAGACTTGTCAAAATCAGTGAAAATCAGGAATTCTTCTGTGGTAGGATGGGTTCACCATGGTACACACTTTCCCGTCACTTGTAGCTCCTGTTCGACTGCTAGGTCTTTTGCTTCATAATTTAACTCGTTGTAGCTACACGCACTCTACCGCTGTCTATCAAAATGAGAAAGCGTGTGCAGTGCTGGCACTTAATGGTTAAAATGTTTGTTTTACATAACTAGAGCATAACCTGGGGAATTAATTAATCTGCTTACTTATTAAGGCAAGAAAGTAATTGGATTTTCGTTCGGGTAACTTTTCTTGGCTTTCCCAGGTTTTCTGTCCCAATCATGAAAGCGTGGGGCTGTCTGGGCAAGCACTGGTCTCTTGCATGTTCTTGACAAGAATAATTTGTGATGTTTCATCAGTTACCCTTTGCAGTTTTGTAATAGGTTAGGTTTTCCTAGAAAATTTTTCAACACATTGTTTGCAAAAAGTGTTCTTCCATATTTCACAGCTCATTATATTTAAGCTCTTGCTGCCCCATTTTAAAACCTTATCTACTAGAATTTAAGTAAAGAGTTTTTATTATAAGTGAAAAATAATCTGAGAGCTTCCATTTTGCCATAGGGATGTGCATTAGAGAGGATCTTTGACTGGATATCCAGTCTCCACTGTGCTTAAAATACAGAATAAATAAACTTGGGGAATAAGTTCCTAGTTCATTTTTATTTCTGATTGTAAGTAATTAAAAAAAAAAAGAAGATTCACTATGTAATTTGCCTTTATTTGAGCTGCACAATTACACAGTTGTTCTTGGTCCTACATTTGATCCAAGGCTTACGGGCTCTTTAATTTGTAATTTGTCCATTAATTAAGAGGGATAAAATGTAGTTTGATGGGTGGAGCTGGGGACCAGGAATCAAAGCTTCTGAGTTCTTCCTGGGTCTTTTCCTGACCTGAGGAAATTCACTTACACCTTCTGGCCCATATTGTCTCTGGGACTCTCAATATAATTATGTTTAAATGCCCCCAGGCAATGATACGAAGGCTGATAATGGCACGACAGAAAGCGGTCCCTTTCACAAGCTCCGTAGAGATGTTCAGTTGCAGGTTTCAGGTCAAGTCCCCTTTAGGTTCAACCATTACGTGGCTCCTGTAATTATGGAAGAACAGGGGGGTGTCTGTTCTGTACTTCTTTCAGATGAAAACATTCAAACAGTCTTTGACTGAGAATGGTGTAACATCGGGAGTGATGAAGAAGCCAGAAAGGACTGGCTTGGTTTCTGCAGTCCCAGCGCGTGTGCGCACCTGGGGCAGGATGGAAAATCCCTCGCGCTGTGGATGCGAGAGCGTTTGCTGCGATTCGAGAGAGGGAACGTCGGCGCCCGCCCTGCCAGAGCCTTGCACCTGCACTGTCCTTGCGCTTCGTTTTTACCTAGATCTCTTTAAAAAAACAATAAAACAAGGAAAATAACAAACAAAAAAAAACGCTCTGCAAGAACAAAGAAACCAGAGGAATAAATAACCACTAGGAAATTCCCAACACATCCGTTTCTGAAGGTTTCAGGAAATTCCATTTGTTGGAGGAAACACTGAAAATGAGGAGGAGCCCAGAAGAGGGACTAGCAGGAGACAGCGGAGATAATTTTTCACTGCCAGGACTGCACTGTGTTGTCTCTCCTTTTACAACTCATCGGCAGGCATTATTACCTGGTGAAAAAATTTGTTTTGCAACTCATCCTGAGTCCTCATAAATCATTAATGCCTGGCTAAGCACAGTGTGAGCATTACAGATACTCTGAGAACGAGGGCCCGTTCTGATATAACCTTGTGTCCAATACTAATGCCTGCTAGTTATTTAGTAATACAAAGGAGCCTCAGCGAGGAAGATCGATGAATCAATGCAGTCTCCTGACTTCCTTCTCCTCGCCACCCGCCTCTTCTCTTTTTAGTTCAGAAACCAAGCTACAAAATACAGGACTGTTCGTAGTCAGCTCTCGGTGGGGACTGTTCGTAGTCAGCTCTTGGTGGAGAGCCCTATAACAAGTCAGGGGGACAAGAAGGGAATTATGGCCTCCGAATGCCTATAGGAAAAAGTGGAGCTTCAGTTTCTGATTAGGAATGATTTTCTGGTTTTTTATGAGCCAAATTGCGCCACTGCTCCAGACCTGTGTTTTCTGGTTTGCATCCTGTAATGAATGCATGGGGTAAAAAGCACACCGAAGGGTGTAAAGAGCATAGATAAAAACTGTGCCCAGGAACTGCAGGACTGGATGTAATTAAAGGGTGCTCAGTAAATTCCAAGCAATCAGCTCATTACCTGGAGGGGGGGCTGTCTGGGGACTTAGATGCTCAGCCCAACTCTCACAGTGCCGGAGAAGGCACAGAGAGCACAGCATCCAGCGCTGCAGCAGCTGAACTTTGTGTCTTGCTATTCAGCAATCATGAGTTCACGGATGGTGTCTGCTATCCTGCTTAGCCTGAGCCCACCTCCAAAACCCTCCAGCCCATGCAGAGGGTGACTAAACTCTGTTTCTATTCCTCTCCTCTCCTGGAGTGCAGGATCCATCTGTGCGGTTGCTATTCGTGTGGTTGTGCTCTTTGAATGCTAAGAATAATTGATCATGAGCTTTAAAAGGAGGAAGTGGAATGAGGTGAGATGGAGATTGACCCCTTCTGTAAGTGTAATCTTAAACTTGTATGACTTAGTCTTGGTTAGAGCCCTGCTCTTGAAAGGCTTATGCAAGGAAAACTGCAAAGCCGCAGAGAAAAGGGTCTTGAATAGGAACGCAGCAAAAGTGCAAATGTGGGTGGAGGACAGTAATTGAGTGAATTTGAAAAGCGGAATGACAGAAAACAAAAGTGAAATTGAGTAGGGGATAAGAGAGTATCAGAAAGTTTAGAGGGAAAAGTAACTGTCTTTAAGGCACGAAATGATAGAAAATTGGTCAGGAAGAAAATGTAGTTGCTTTAAGTGAAAATGGGAAAATGGACAAGACAGGGAAAAAAAGTCGTTCATATGTGAAAAGGGATGGAAAAATGCTTCCTTCGCAATTGCCTCCAAAAATATGCAACTGAGAAAGCGCCTGGTGCAGTTCCTGTGAAACCACAGACTGGAGTCACCTTAACCCTGAATGAGATAAACCACCCCATGTGTCCAAAGCTTGGTCTTTAGCTGAGGCCTGAAGCGTTCATGGTCGAGTCCGACTTTAGGCAGCGCACCTCCAGCGAGGGCTGGAGACTTCCCTGCAGAAGGGTGAAGATTCGGATCCCGTTGCAAGTTTTGCTCAAGATGTGTCCCTGTGCTTTAGCTCAGATGAATTCCTTAAAAATAGTCCCTGCTATAGCACCCACTGGACAGAGTGGTTTATTTTCCCCTATTATAGATCTGACAGAAGCCTGCTGTTATTTCTGTGCCCTCTCTAATGATCTGCTTACTCTCTGGAGAGCACTGACCCATTTCAGCACAGAATAATTAGCCTTTCAGACACTGCTGTGTTTCCATTAAATAGACATAAATGTGCAAGGTGACATTTATTTACTTAGGACTGAAAAATGTGCACCACGGATGTTGGGGCGTGGGAGAACTTCAGTTTCTTTTCGTGCCACAGTCGTGTATTTGCATGCTTCTGTGTTGTTTAACCACGGGTGCTTCGCTGAAATGATCCCTGTTGAGTTTTGCTGGGGAAGCAGGAGAGCACAAAGATTATCTGGGTCTTCATTGCACCATAAGGCTTTGTGGCGATGCTACAGCAGCCCGGTGCCCGAGCCTGACAGAGGCTTTAAATGCAGTCATAGTTACGCTCTCTGCAGGTCCTTTGACTTTGTGTGAGGAGGGACTCCACGTAAAGAACTGGGGGTGATTTACAGATCTGTCTGAAGACCAATGTGTTAAGGGTGCTACACAGAGAAAACGAGAACCTTGACCTATTGCAAACATAAAATAAACACAAAATCCTTTAGTATTTAAAATCGGCCCTTTTATCATCTTTTATCATTTTGATCACTGGCTTCTGAACCGCCAGACTATTGCCCAGGTGAAAAGTGTATTACTTCTCGTGATAGCCACTTCGGTCTGCAAAGTTGGAGGGAAGTCTGACCCTCAAGAGTCCAGCCAAGCATATCAAACACGTAGGTTGCTTAGTAGTTCACATCGGCACGTGAAGACGTGGCACGCTATTATTTTGCTCTGTTAGTACCAATAGGCTTTGTAAAAGGAGGCATCACGCAAGGTAGGTGCTTTGTTGCAGGATGGAAACACTTTCATAGGTTATTTTAATCATTACGATTCTTTCGTGATGTGTGAAAGTTGATTGTTGCTGTAAATGAAGCCATTGAAGGCTAAAAAATAAAAATGCTGTGATGGTAAAAATCCTTGGAGTGCAAAAAATGGGAATTGCTGTAAAAGGCAGTAATTTATTCTCTGCGTGAGATTATTTTTTTATCATAAGGATGCTTTTAAGCTAATTCTGAAAAATACACAATTGTAGTCTATGTAGCTGAGGTATATTGCAAGATGCATTGATAATATGGCTAATTTTTATGCACTGTAATTTATGTATTATTTAGAAGTACTATTTTATTCTGTTAACTGAGAGGCTTAACACAGTTTTACTATGTTGAGGATAGTTATTTTTGCAGGTTTTGTGGTTTTATTATTTTGACCCATATCCAGTTCATATTGCATCATAATACCATATTTTTACTAATATTATTCTAGTATGTTCAAAACTTATTTGCATTTGGATAGAAATTCATTAGCTCTTGATTTTTATTATAACAAATTATTTTAACTTTTCTGTGATAATGCATTCTCTGTGTTTCTGATTTGCTGATGCTGAAATATTTTGTTTTCATTTTTAATCCTTCCAAATTTAGGATCGTTTTTGCTTTTTTTGTGTATATATATTTCAGTTGTTTAGACCTTCTGGTTCCTGCTTTTTTCTTTTTCTTTTTTTAATATGTTATGTTCGTAACTTCTGTCTGTGTTGAGTCAGTCTTACCAACAAAATTATCAGTTGTTTCCTGTTTCTCTACTTCTTTACAAAAAAAAAAATGAAAAATAAAAAGTAAAAAAAAAAAAAACTCTTAATGGGAACCCTGGCACTGTCTGTCTTCTCTGTTCTGCAGAAATGTTGAAGGAGTTGAACCAGCAACGCAGAGCGAAAGAGTTTACAGACCTGAAAATTATTGTTGAAGGCAAAGAGTTTGAAGTCCACCAAAATGTTCTAGCTTCCTGCAGCTTGTATTTCAAGGACCTGATTAAAAGGTTTGCCTTCCTTCCAGCTGTGATCTGCTCTGTTCTTTTGTAGGGCGCATTTGTGTCGCTTTTTTTTCCTCCCCTCTCTTGCAGGTTTATGAAGATTGAATCTCCTGTCACAGAGCCAGTAGCCATTCTTTCCACCTCCTCTGAATGTATTTCCAAACTGAGCCTCAGACCCATTTGTTACACATCTGACTCGTACAGTGTAATTATTTCTGATCAGTAGAGGCCGGTTTTGGCCGAAGAAAGTGTTCCACCACTAAGAGATCTAATTTTTAAACTCAACAGCTAATGGTGATTCGGACTGCAACCAAAAACTGTTGCTGTTAGTGTTTTCAAGGGACTCTGTCACATACGACAGAAGTCTGTCCTTCAGGCTACGATAAGCCATCAGCGTTCTGGTGAACGATGCTGAGATGTCGTGCTAAGAAAGCATTTTGAGTATCGTGATCCCTTCACCCTAAAATCTTTGTGACGTGCTTTTGTGTGGCTTTTGTGGGCAAAGGGATTGATATTTTTATTATTTGGGGACTTTTAAAGAAGAGAAGACAACTGATTAATTTCACTAGAAAAGATTAGAAACAAGATGGTTTTCTGGTCAAAATATAGCTCAGTCTGCATATTAGGCTAAGGGTAGTTTTTTCCTACAAACGTTCTAGCTTAGGGTAGGTACAATATGTACATTTTCTAAACATCGTGTCTCCGCTTTTGCATTTTCCCCCCTCTGTTTCTAGCTGATTGACTCTAAACAGTGCATGATAATCTTTTTTTTCCATTACATTGATTTTTCAATTTGTATGCTTCATATACTCACATGGGAATAAATTGGTACTCTCTTATTATTAGTAAGTTAGAGTAGCAAGTAGGGGGGGAAAAACCATGAGGATAACTTTCATTTTTCTCTCAATCATCAGCAAATTAATGCAGCTGCTGATTTTGCCTTGCAGTATTTTCCTGAGCAGACTGAGCCTGGACTGTGCTAAAAAATGGGATTAAAGAACATTTTGCTTGCTTCAAATCCTGTATTTAAATTTTGCCAACTAACACAATAGTGACTGTATTTTATTTCAGGATGTCATATTGGCTGGTATCTCCTTTCAGTGTATAATGTCCTTTTGCACAAAGCTGGTTTTATAATTATGGATATATATATTACAATTCTATGATATAACTGTGCTGACTGCCTTATCAATTATTCATAAAAAATACGTTGGCCTAGGAAGCATGTCTTTTCCCCTCTGTAAATCTAATGATTGCTAGCTGTAGCTATGCCAGATCTCTCCTGTCCTTTCTCTTCTGTCTGCTCATTATCATTTAATTGTTAAGGCTACAGTATATGCTTTTTAGGGTGATAAGGAGTAGAGTCTGGAGGGAAAGAAAAATCTTACAATCAGCTTACAGAAATCCAGTAACTGACTGGCCAAAGACTGTCATTTGGATTTTGCTGTGAAGACATCTGTTTGTGTGCAGAAGTCACCAGGCAGCATCTATTTTAGAAGCACACTCAGGAATGTTCCTGCTTTATTATTTAGTTATCATATCGAGATATACTTTAGACTGAACGCTGCTCTGATATGAACTCGTTTTAAACAAACAGAAAAAAAAATCCTTTTTAAATGCTCTGAAAAGACTATGAAAGCAAAACCCTAGATTTCAGCATTTATTGTCTTTTGGCTGCTCACACAGGCTCACGTGCAATACAAGAAAATAGTGAGGTTTAGCCCATTTGCCAACCTCACCACTTTTTGCCTTCTTTCACATCAGCAGCAGCAATATATATTCCAGGGGTCGATTTGTGCCCACAGTCAGGTCTCTCCATCCCAGTTGTCATCCAGATATAACCTCGGTTGCACACGTGTAACCTTGATGAAGGCTAATGGAGTTGCACAGGTGTAGCCAAGGCAAAAACACCTTTATTACTGATGATGATGCTTGAATAGGGAAAAAGCCAGCTTGATGTCTAGTTGAGTTTGCAAAACTGTCAGGTGAGAAAAATAAATATTCACCTGTAGACTGAACAAATGTGTCTTTATGAGACAATAAACTCAGGACTATGGGGCAGAATTTCTAAAGACTTGCTTTTTTAGAGGATACTTGCAGTGGAAAGCCTAGTCCTTTTAGAAACCCCATGAAGTCAATGAAAGTCAAGGACTCATGTTGCAGGAGGTACTCAGTATTTTTTAGGATCATGCCCTTAATAATACAAAATCATTGTAGTTCACAAAGTCAGTATGTTTCTAATACATCGCATCTAGAATCCCCTCCTGTTAGCATCTACTTTGAGGCGGTTCTTAAAGCTTTACGTGATTTTTGTCTTTGTATTATTATAGAAATCGAAACAAGTAATGGCAGTTTTCTTGAAGAATAAAGGAGTTCTCTTTATGTTAAGTATAATGTAAAGGCCATTTCATTCAGTGCATGCGAGGGTTAAACTCTAATGCCATTCCAGCCAAAGGCACCAATAGGTCACCAGAAATGTCAATGAGAAGATGATCTATTGATGAAGGTGCTATGTGCATCTATATAAACATGCAGAAAAACAATATATTTCAGAGTATTTACTTCGGCTTTATTCGCCACAGGCTAGTTATTGTTAACCTCGTGTTCTGCCGTTGATTCCACTGTGTGTTAGAGTTGGTATCTGATGATAGAATAGCAAGTAGTGTCTCGAAAGAATAGAAGTGAAATGTTCAAAAGCAAAGAGGATCAATTATACTCTCCTCAAAAAAAGCAAAATGTAGACAAAAAATATAATAGAACTAGAGTTACTGCCCATATTGAGCAAGGCTATTTGATAAGAATTAGTCATAGCAGGGGAAAAAGTATGTTTGGTTTAGTGCACTGTTGTGAAAAGATGATAACCAGGTTTGATTGATCAAAAGAATTCTAAAGTTATTTATGATTTATGAAGCAAATTTGGTAATGAGAGCACACTTTGAGACACCCTCAGTTTCTCAGAAAATGGTTAATCCTGCAGTGTGCTGAGCATTCTGGTCCTCATCCAGAAGAGTTCTTCTTCTGTGTGATTTCCCTTCTAAATATGTGAGCACGGCCCTTTTGAGGTTGGGTTAGTCCAGTCCTGAGCCGAAGCTCGGTGCCATGGAAAGGGCTTAAACAGTGCCAGTCAGGAGCTGCGCAGCACTCGAGCCTAAGCCAGGGCTCCACGTTCATCTCCCTCCCAGCAGCAGCTGGTCTTAAAAACCGCTCCGATTCCTTTTCAGTGCAAAATCATCTGAAAAGGATTAGGTGTGTTAGGAACAGCGGGTGTGAAATGTTCCTGACGTCTGTTTCGTTTCACTGTACCCAAGAAGAGAGGAAAGAGAGGTGCGGGGATGTGTGGAGATGGATGCATGCCCAAGGCTGGTCCCACAGTAGGACATACTGCAAGAAGTGCTGTAGGGCTATGGCTAACAACCTCACAATTTTACACAGTATTAAACATATTTAGAGAGTGCAAGGTTTCCTTAATTTCTCTTCATAAAATCCCCTTTAAAGTATATTGTTTTTTCTGGTGAATATTCGAGCCTACTTTGTGATGGGTATGGGGTGAGTACTTGGCCTTGCTGCTTGCTCCTTGAGGCACAGAGCATGTAGAGGAGTTGATACTTTTATCTGCGCTTAGGGAGATCATGTGGTTAGTCAGCTTCTTCAGATTGTGACCCATGCAAGATCACTGCAGTATAGGACTTCAGGAGAAAATGGATGAAAAAGAGCAGCTGGAATAGGGAGCTGTCCTCTAAATACAGTTTTATGTATTTTGAGTGCACCGCGAAGCGCAGTTGCTTCCAGTCTGCCTGATTTTGGCCTCTAGTTTGCACCTATATTTTAGATACTTAAGAAATCAGCCTTCCCACACCAGGCACCTAACTGATGGTACAGCCAATGAAGAGAAACCCCTTGAAGGCTTCCGAAGGAGCCTTTTCTTCTAATTCAGGTACCTATGTGCAGGCAGGTAGGAGATTCCTCTGGAGCAGTGAGACATCTCTTGCTGTCGGTCAACCAACACTTAGGGCCAAAGTTGATATCTAAGGCAGACTTAGTCCAACCTTGCCTTCTAGACTACTGCTACAGTCTGACAGACCTCTCCAGGAGGCAAGTCCTCTTACCATGAAATAGGTGTCTCAGATAAGAGATGGAGGAGGAGGCCATCCCTCTTTACTGTTAATAAAGAGAGCTGAGGTGATCTGTTTAGACTGTAAAGTTAAAATGGGTGTTACAGTGCTTCCGTCGGGGGTCCAGCCTAAGCTGGTTATCTAGGCTGCTTCGGCAGTCATGAGGGAAGACGGGAATGTCCGTGGAGCGATTCATCCCACCTTATGATAAATAGTGTGAATTGCCTTCTGAAAGTGCTCGTTTTTCATTGCCCACAGAGAAAGGCCAGTCACCTAGCTTTGATTAGACACCTGAATTGTAGCGGGCTAAAAGTACATGAATGATTCCTTCCGGAAACTAGCGTTGGTCTGAACGTCACGCACATGTGCTTATATATGTACACAGAAAAAAAGAAGCAGATCAGGATCCATCAAAACCCTGTCATCTAAAACGCCCCTCTTGCAGAGCACAGATTTTCTTATTTAAGCCAATCTTGCAGCTACAGCTCCTTGGTATGGGGGAGGAGAGAAATGAGTTCAGTGTCTTTGTATGTGCCCTAGAAGAAATGGTGGAAGATGTGTGTGTTCTGGAAGGAAGGAACGGAAAATCCCGTGAAGAGGCATCATTTTTTTCAGCTGCGTTTGGGATAGACAAATACAGCTGCTGGATAAATGGAATGTCTGGAGTTTCCGTAACAGAGAGAGTTTCACCGGAACATTTTAATTTGTTGCTTTCCTCTTCTTAATCTGACTCAAAGTGCTGGAATCTCTACCAAATATGACATTAATAATAGGAAACACTTGACACAGAAGTGTCTTCTTGGCTGAAATGCTGACTTTTATAAGCAGACTTTAGTTTTATTTCTCTGTGGTCAGTTACTGAAGATACACAGATGCTGTCCTACAAGCTTTATCTTTTCAAGGTTTGATTTTAATGATGCTTCCTCATCTTGAAGTCATCCTGGTTGCCTAATTCCGCTAGCACAGAGCAGTAAGTCACACACATGAAGAGATTCGGTCACAAGAAGCAGGCATTTCTGATGCAGTGTGATCTGGCAACGCTATGTTCATCTGTCTTTTCCTAAGGAGCAGAGCCAGTGACTTCATGGCCAAATTGTTTTTCCATGATACCTCGCCTCTTTTTGCAAGTGTTTGGATTTTTTATGTCTTTTTTTTTTTTTCTAAAATAGGGTTGTATATACTTTCTTCTGGCTTGAAGGCAGGGCAGAGAGAAGTAAAGCATTTAGGGTGAGAACACCGAATTCCTTTTGCTTTACACCTCCACCGAAGACAGAGATGTCATTCTGCATTTTACACCTTCGTGTGGAAAGACAGCATTTGGATGCGAGACAGAGAAACTTGCCGCTATCCATCTGAAGCAGTCTGACAAAACTGCAAAAGCATTTAGGTGTCTGGAAAACAGACTGTCTGGTTTGTGTTTACGTTGTAAAAAGCCCAAAATGAGAAATAGCAGATGAAAGAAAAATCTTCTCTTGGTGACCCCTTTGTGTTTTCCTGCTTATTAAAACCTTGCTTTTAACTCCGGGAGTGGAGCAAGCAGCATTTCTACATCTGCATGCTACAGCTCCATTGTAGAACAGAATGAATGTGGAAACAAATTGTAACGTTTCTTTGAAAACAGAGAAATAGGGTGTTAAAAACACGCTGTTTGTTTCAGGTGCCAGGGGAGGTGTGTTATGCCTAGACGTACAGCGCCAGTGAGCTCTGCAAACCACTTAAAGGAGTCCATGAGAATGGGGCATTCATGGGAGTAGAAAATATTCTTCACCCTTTACTGCCAGAGTGCAGGTGCAAATTATGCTGTGGATGACATTTTTCTCTTTAACGAGGGGCTGATAATTGCTGTGTGTGGGGCGGAAAATCCTGGCACGGGAAAGGACTTTCTGCTTTCGGTGGCCCCTTTCTGTGAGCCTGCGCTTCGCCTGGCCGAGCAGCCGCCCACCCCTCGGAGCTGCCTGCCGGGTTTCACTGCTTGCAGCTGCCAGGCCTTGAAAAACGTGTTTTCATCAAGCAAAAATATATGGTCTTCTGCAGAAGTGAACTGCAGCTTACAAATAGTCAGCGGTGTTGCTGGGCTGCTGGGCTGAGCGAGGAACCGCCACAAAACACGTAGCAGGCGTCACAGCCCAGCTGGTCCCAGCCTGGGGAGCGTGGCCGTGGGTTAGCAGGGCGAGCGGCTCGGGCTGGATGCTGGCCTTGAAACGAGGGACAAATCGATGTGCCCTGCTCCGAAGAGAAGCCATGGCGAGGAGGGGAGAAGGGCTCCTTTCCACACCTCAAGGTGCAGTGCAGAAGTTAAGCTTCTGCCTCGCAATGGCTGCAGCTTGCAGAGGCACCGAGCAGAATCACTTAACCTCTCGCTCCTCTCCCTCATTGACAGCGTCTCTATTTACTGTAGTTTTGGCTTCTCGCTCACATAATTTCTAGACACAACTACAAATCTTACCCATGGAATGACAGACTAATCACCTCTCTTGCTGTGGCTAGCCCTGTCTGCGAGCCATGCGGCTGTCATACAGCCGCTCGCAAGACGCCGGCGCGGGTGACCTGCCTGTATTTACTTCCATCTCACAGCCCTGTCTGGGCTTGACTCTGCTGAAGTTTAGGGGTGAAAGGGAACAGCTATCTAACAAGGTGCAGTTCAAGATAAATGGGTGAAAGACAACGAAAAAAACTTCCACGGCGTAGAAGCTGAGCCATGTACTTGAAAGCTGTCATTTCTGGGCCGCTTCCAAAAGCGAGCCTTGCCCTAAAACGAGCGTAATCAAATCTCCGATTCCAGCGTGCTCGCAGGTAGCTCCAGGGATCAGCAGTTCACTTCCTTTCATTTAAATCATCAAAGATTAGCGGCTGCTGGATTGGGATAATGAATTTGAATTAATATGACCGGGTTATGATCATATCAGATCACCATCCCATCGTTTTTTTGCTTGCGTAACGCTAAGCTTCGGTGGCTGAAATACTGCAAGCCATTCTGCGGGGAGGTGCGGGCAGGGATTGATGGGGTGGGAAGAGCTACCTGCCCTTTCCCGCATACGCTGTGGCCATAGGTGAGGCGATATATTGCCTTTCATTGATGTCCAGAGCACAGGCTGGCTGTAGAAAAGCTCTAGAAACACCCTGTAGCTGAGGGAGAAAGAACCAGTGCCTGACAGAATTAATTCCAATTACTGAAATGCTGATTGGGATCTTTGGGCACTACCATAATCATAGTGGTAGTAATAAATAATAATTGTGGTTATCATTATGTTATTATTGTTTTCCCTCTAGACATTGCAATGATGAGAAAGCCTTGGATAGACTTACCTAGATAATTACTTGTATAAATTTCACCACATTCCTAAGAAACAAATTTATTAGCTGCATAATGCCAGCTCTCTGCTAAGCTGGTTTTTGATGGTGTAATAAATATCATTAAAACAAATCAGATAGGAGTTGGTTAAGGGGGTGAGCTTTAAGTTTGATGAGAATAAATTTTTTATTCTGTAATTTTATTTTTAGTCTTCCTTCCCATATAAGCCACCAAAACCTGCTCACATCTTTTATTTACCTTTAACAAATAGTAGCTCTCACCCCAGGCGATTTTGCTACATATTTGCTGAATTAGGCTGCCAGAGATACTTGCAAGCAAGTTAGATCCCACGCTGTTAATAAGTTGGCCCAGATTTTTTACTTCTCCACTAGTACCTTGTGAGATTCGGTTTATTCTCAGTCCCCAGAATAAGTCTAGGTCATGGAATGCTGTTCTTCCAAGGGCACTTGCTATTCACTTCTTCACTCACTTGCTAGTCGTTTAAGCCAGCAGCTTCAAACTCGTCATCTTCTTTCTTAAATCTCAGCAGGGAGGCAGATTTGTGCCTCCGACTGCGGTCTCCGACACTATAGCGTTGCAGGCTGCCGCTGATCCCGCGCCTTTAGAAACTGTCTTGACCGAGCAATTAGATTGCGTTCCGTCGGTGAATAGCATTAAGGGTATATAGGAGACGTGGCTCTTTTGTTTGTTTTATTTTATTCTGCCATGTTGTCCGTGAACAAAAGCATTGGCTGTTAATCCTGTTGCTCATCTTGGTCTGTAATGATCGTTTCTGTGATGGTGAATTAAGAGGAGCTGCTAGTGCACGCTCGAGCTCACAGCCATTAATTTTCCTGATTTTCTTCTGATAGAGCAGGTGCAAACTGGCAGCGTTTGACCCTAATAAGTTACACTAGTCTTGCCAAATTTTGTTTGCCTGGAACAAGGAACGCCATTTGTATCAACATCATGGTAAAAAGTGAGCAAATGGATTTGTTGGTCAGGTAAATTTTCATGACAAATTTGCAAGCCTATGTTTAAACAATGTAATTTATTTAATCTTGTGATTTTACTAGTTCTTTATCGTAATCATACAATAGCCCCATTGCAGTATATGTTTTCCTCTCTCCTGAGACAGATGGATAGTGGCTGAGGCTCAAACATAATATTTATCTGCAAGATAGTTTAACGAAGGCAGAGATTTGCAAGTTAATGCATTTTGAGCTGATAAAATAATTCCAAAGGAGAAGCAATGCTAGGGTGTAATTTATTTTTTTTAAAATCCTATTTAATAGAACATTCAGTGCCTTATGACATACATACTGCAATGACGTTGCTCTATAAATGTCCCTTCCTGTCATCATTTACATGATTGATTACCTTGCAGCTGCATAAACTTGAATAACTCAGTAAATAACCTGTTACCTCAGTATGCACATGCATCTTGGTGCGTGTGTCATGGAAATGTGTGGTGGTGCGTTTGGGCATCTATGCTTTTATATCTCTTTTATATCTGAACGTGTAATTATGATAAATCAAGCTCTTCAGTGTGAAATACGACTTTCTGTGTGGAGTGCCATGTCTGTTCTGTTTGTAACTGAAGGTTGGCTATAAGATAGCAAAGTTTCTTTGTTGCTTCTCCAAAGATAAATAGACATGTGGGTTTTGAACCATTAATAGCTCTGAAGATGATGAAAAGTCAAATAGTGGACAGTTAAGATGCAGCAACATTGCACTCTCTTCTTTGCCTGGAGTTTCAGCGCTTTAAGGATTATGTTCCACAGTAAACAAGATGTTCAGTCTAAATTGTATAGACTTGAACAGGACTTTTTAATGAGCACATAGCTAACAGACTCTTAAGCCTCATGAGAAGCTGCCTGTCCCAGTCTGGAGTCCTTTCTTTGGTAATCAAAATAATTTGACACAGATAAAAAAGAAGTAGCTTCTCTTCATTTAAGTGCTTCATCTTACTTTAAAATCTTGGATTTCCTGTTTTCTGGGACCAAAACACTGTCCAGGGAACACAGCAATTTAATTTGATTTTTTTCTTTTTTTTTTGCCCTAGCTATCTTGGTAGCAAATATTTTGTTCTAATGGAATGGGAACACAATTAATGTAGGGTAAACATTTATGTTCCTAATGATGAAAGCGAGCCAGCAGGATCAGAGTGTCGAGCTGACGGGGCAGATCCCAGGCGGGCGCGGGGTGAAGGGGCCAGCAGGCAGCTGGCCCACCGGTGGGACAGGCCACTGCTCTGGTCCATGCAGGCAGGGAGCAGCCCCAGACACAGGTTTCAGACGCCGCAGCCCCGGGGGGGCTGGAGGTCCCGCCGGTGTGCTGGCAGGCGTGTAGCCTCCCCTTAGCTCAGACACGTACTTTTAGTGGACGATACTCAGATTCCAGAGCTGTATGAGATCCTGAGCAGTAGATCACAGAATCACAGAGTGGTAGGGGTTGGTTGGCCCTGCCGAAGCAGGGTCACCTACAGCAGGTTGCACAGGACCTTGTCCAACCGGGTTTTGAATATCTCCAGAGAAAGAGACCCCACAACCCCTTTGGGCAGCCTGTTCCAGTGCTCCATCACCCTCAGAGGGAACAAGTTCTTCCTCATGTTCAGATGGAACTTCCCGTTCAGTTTGTGCCCATTGCCCCTTGTCCTGTCGCTGGGCACCACTGAAAAGAGTCTGGCGCCATCCTCCTGACACCCACCGACCCTTAAGATATTCAAAGAGAGCAATTTTTTTTTTTTTTTACTACAGTGCCAGAATCAGTTTGTTTTCCTATTTCTTAAAAATAAATTCTGAGTTTAATATAAGCAAAATTGAGGTTGTATTGTGGAGCTGGCTCTTTGCCGTTGTCTCCTGTTGAGAGAAGCAGGTGATGGTGGTAGGCTCTCTGTTCACAAGCAGAAGCGATGGGCCTTGGAGAGGCAGAAGGAAAAAGACACACACCAAGTCCCACGTGTCCAGGGACAGATCACAAATGATAATTCTGAATGTGTCTTTATTTTAAAAGATAAATCGTTTGTTTCAGTGCCCTTTTGGAGCACAGAGCTTAAATGTACGTCATACCTTTGAGTCTCCAGCACAGTGAGTCATATGGCTTCACATGTAAATAGGTGTCACAAACTCTGTCAGTCCTCCTGTTCCCACCCAGGCAGCCTGGGAGGAAGCTGAACCAACTGTTCCTAGGCAGTAATGTACATTTACATAAAATGTTTCACATTTTTCATGTTTATTCCGTGCAGATGGCTCCATTTTGAACATCCAGAATTTGTTTTGACTTTGTGACTATAGCTTGTAAACAGAGAGTTGGCTGGCATCTGTACCGGGTATAGGTAGCTTTTTGTGTTTGATCTAAAATTGAGTGAGGCTGCAGCCAAACCATTAGTCAGTCAAAATAATGTTGCGAGCTGGGTAAAGGCAGCATATCCAACCCGGGAGAGAAGCCTGAATTAGAGGCGGTAGCGTTGTCCATAAATTGACAAATTGATGCGCTAGCGGGGTTTCACTTACACAGCTACTTTAGCCAGACTCAAAATGCGGCTTTGCAAATCAAGGCATCCCTCTATTAAATGTTTTGAACTGAATCACACAGAAGTTCTGTTATGTGAACGTGTTGATAGGAATAATGCAGGGAAAATGAGTAGATATATTTATAACTCAAGAAGCAGAAAACTCGGTTGCATCGCTATTAAGCATGAAAACGCTAGTGCTGATTCTTGTCTGTGCGTATTACAAGCAGGAAAATCATTTTCAAGGACAAATGAATACAAAAAATGTAAAGTTCTCCACTTTTTTCTTTTCTCAGATCCACTCCTAATCTTGAAGATGAGGTTTTAGGGTTATTTTTCCTGCTAGCAGTATTGAAATGCCTGAGCTCTTTTCTATATGTTAGTTAACAGAAAGGGACACCGATTTTGATTTGTTATTTGAGAGCGTAGTCAAGCCATCTTTTGGTTTAAAAGGTTCCCTGTGCCTTTGTCTTCTCTAGTTGAAGTAATTAAGTTGAAGAATAAGTAGCCGGAATATGTTCAAAGGCCTTGGTTTTATTTTGTTAGACTTCATTATTCCAGAGAATACAGAATATTTTTCAGTGCCTCCCCCTTACCCGTGCAGAGTGCATCTGCGCTTCGTGCTTATCTGCAGGTTCAGCCCTGGCCGCACGTTGCTGAGGTCCGTCGCCTTGCTGGAGAACCACACGGTCTGTAAATCTGAAAGAATTCCCCAACAGCTACCATCAAATTAAGCTGTTAAAGAGCTCTTGTTTAAATGTAGACCTAAACAAACCTCTTTGCTGTTTAGCTCCAGATAAATCTTTTAAAAGTCTTGTTCTAAATCACTTCCTAATTTTAATGAGTTTATATATCAGCCTTTGCCAGATTTTTACTGTAGCTATTCTCCAAGATTACAGCTGTGATAAAGTAAGGACTAAAATTGTTTGTTATATATTATTCTTCAGAAGCAAAACTTTTTCCCCCAGAGGCTGCTGGGAGAACTATCGATTTTCTGCCACAATGTGAAATGTGTGACCTTTATAATATGAGCAATGATTACAAGGCCAATAAAATGACATCATTCTGTTTAAACTTTAGAGTTCGCAGGGCAAATAGCAGAATGTGCCACATTTAATGATGTCCGCAGACGATAAGTGTACACCGCCTGGCTCCGAGTGAGACTGAAATTCAAAGCAGGCAGGCTGTGCAGCCCCAAAATGCCCCGTCTTTGTGCCGGGAGTGGGGGACCAGGAGTGAGTACACCGGGTAGAGCTGTATCTTTTCCCAGCTCTCAAGGCATGAAGTCACTGCTTTTCTGGGAGCAGACTTTTCTGAACGTTTGCACCTACTGATGCCACTGACAGAACTGCTCCTGATGCGATACTGGATCAGCTATTTGGGGCATAGCTGTAGACATTTGTACAGATTTTCCCCAGTCCACTGCATTTGCGTTTACAGGACTAAATTCTGTCCTTGTAATACAGCTTCAGCCACTTCACAGCAGTTCCTCCAGAGTAGCTGAGAGAAGGCTACGTCCCAAATAGATGAAGTACAACAGCACAGAGCATACTGATACTTTAATACGTGTGAGAACAAGGAACACAGAAAGCTGCCTGAGCTTTAGGCAGGCTTGGAGGGGGATTCCACAATCTGATTCACCAAAATTGTTTCAGAGAAGAAATTTATGGAATCTCTGCATTTCCCACTGCATTCGCATCAGTCTGTTTCCCCACATTATTTTCTACTGTTCCTTCAAAAACTCATTTTTGATCCATTAGGACCTGCTTCAACCAATTCCCCGTCCATTCTCCAGCCCGTACCAAGCCCGATCCCAGCAAGGACGCCAGGGTAGCTCTGCTTTCCCTTTGCAGGCTGAACCAAGCCTGCGCTCGGTATTTGGTCCAGCTGAATGTGAAGCCGAAGTGCTCATTGCTTAGAAAGCACAGACAAAGCAGCACAACACATTCGAGGCGTCGCAGAGGAAGGAATGGGAATGATTTTCTTCCCCATTTCTGGCTCATTGTGTAATATCAATAATCTCTGTAGCTTTGTATTATACTTGCCGTAAGTGGCTCTAGTGATTGATTAAACACCTTAGCTTTTCTTTGGCGTTTAATCAATTGCAGCAGCAGTTTATTGCTTGGTGTATTACAAAGTAAAAGAGATTATTACGTACTTATTCTGAAAAATAGCAGCTTGCAGTTGTTGCTAACGTGGGTATGTGTCTATGCTGACATTGGTGTCACGTCATCCTTTCCTTTGTGCCTCCTCGTCTCTCCTCTGGGAGAGAGCACGCGATTCCCGATGGGTCACGCACAGCCGTTCCTGCAGCCATCGCCAGCACGGTGCAATTAGTGGCATTAAAAATATAATTGCTTACGGCGGGGCTTCCCACAGTGCAAAGAGCGTGATTCTGTCACTCGCTGGGTACCTCCAAATCGCACTTAAATTTTAGGCAATGTCCTTATTAATCGGCCTACGTGAATATGAACTCACTGTCAGGTACAAGCCGCTTCTGGAAACAATTCAGCAAGAATTACATCGGTACCAGGAGGCATTTTGATAGCCCAGGGTGCAGCACCGGATGTGTGCACCACTGGCGATAAATCAGAGATGGGGAATGTTATTGGTATGTGAGTGTGAGGAAGAAAAAAAATTTTAACATTTTATGACATCCTCTTGAGGATCTAGGGAATGGCAACTCTTCTGTTTTGACACCTGGGGTTTTCTGCCTTGAGTGCAAAATGGAATCCATATACAAGAGTTTAGAAGGAATATTGTGGTGTGATAAAGGATAAGGACCCAGGGTGGCATACACATCTATGTGCGTAAGGGTACCACAGGTACCGTGATCACTATGTATTCTTAGCCATTTGCTTGTGGAATAGGATCTAACCCACCTGTATTCCAATGCAAAAGGATAGTCCAATATTTGGAATTAAAAAATGGGGTTTAGTTCCTTGCTTTGCCCCTGACTTTCTGTATGTTCATAGGCAAGGGTATTTGTCTCCTTTTGCCTCGGTTTCCTTTTGTGAATGGGAGTAACCGTTGTTCACTACCTCAGAGAAGCATATGGAATGAAGGACTGCTAGCTACTTCTCCACTGTGATAATGGACACCATCTAAATATTTTCAGCAGAAAAATGAAATCTCTTTAAAGCTTTGATCCTGCCAAGATTCATGTAGATTAAAGCTGTGCCCTTGACTTGAACAGGGCTAGTCAACGGAAGACCAGTGACAAAGCATCCACCACAATTTTTAAGGATTTCCCTAAATGATTTTAGGGGTTACTGGGATGGCTGGAGTGGGGTGTCGTGTTGTTTTATGAGAGAATAAAACTGAACCTCTTATTTTGTTTGCTTTTCCTCCATTATGGTAGTAGAGGTCTGACCATCGCCTTTCTAGGCAGCTTTGTGAATCCAAGAGGTTGGTAGTGGTCGTGCTCGTGCTTAAAGCTGGCATTGCCTGTCAATAGTGATGCTTTGGCCAGTCCGTGTAAGTCACGCAGCATCGTATGCCGGTTTTGTGTCAATTGTGCAATGGCTTTTGCAAGTACTCCAGCAGAATTGGAGCAAGCAGACGTTGACTGTCCAGTGACTAGCAGAAGTTCATGTTTCGTTGAGAAGGTGCTGGATGGTCCTAACCATTAAAAGAGTTTATTTTCTTACTCCAACAGATTTCCCCTCCTCTCCTTGATGTTCCCAAATTTATTATCACTTTTGTCTTTCAGGTGTAACCTGTCTTTAGTGTTGCAGACACATCAGCCAACCATGCATTAAGAACTGGGCCCTTACTTTAATTCAGTGTAATTTTCTTTTTGTCCAATAATTTCACAAGCACTAATCCACACTTCAAATGCAGGAGATACTTTGATCCCCAAATTGTTCAGCACTTCATGCAGGAAAAACCGTAGGCCACAGTCATGAAACTCCCAGAGGATGGCTGCTGGCTTCCTGTGGCAGAGCTGGTTGTTGTTTTCCCCCTTCTCCCTTCTTTGCTCTAACCATTTTGTCTGTCTACCTTGTCTTGTATTCAGTTTTCAAAGCAATTGCCATGAAGGGCTTCCTTTTTTTAGTGCCTAAAAGGGAACAATAGATTTTTAGAATAAGCATATATATATATATATATATTTTATATGACCATCTGTATATGCATATCTTATCTGTCAGAGCTAGACTTCAATACAACATACTGAGAAGTTCAAACTAAACAGAAATTAGTATTTATTATTGTTATTTTTTATGAAAAGGTCTTTAAACGTATCCTTAAATGCACATGACATTTAAAATTGTTCCAGTACTGGATTCCTGAAAAAGCAGATGACCTTTTCTCCTGAAATTGGAGAGTGTTTTTTCCTTAACAGTTACATTATACACAGAAGATGAGATGTTAACCAAGATGTTAAAATGTATTGTTTCCCTTTGAAAGCTAATCCTGTTCCTCATTTTCATTAATGTTGGCTCATTCATGTTTCTTTTCTTTCTTTTCTTTTCTTTCCTTTCTTTTCCTTTCTTGTCTTTTGCAACTGTTTTTGCATGAAAATGCACAGTAGCAATAAACTGATTTTTCGTAAGACTTGCTTTAAGACTCTTCTCTTTCAGATCCAGTTAAAGTTTTTAAGTTCAGTTATTTTAAAATTCGTATTCTTCAGTTCCGTAAACAAAAATAATGGAGAAATATAATGAGGTGCAAAGTGATTTTCTAGCCCTCACTAATCAATAAATGCCAGAAAAATGGGGATGGTGTAATGTCCGTAATGTAATTGTCTGCTGTTACCAGGTCACCACGAGACAGTGGCAGAAGCGGGGAGAAGCTGGAATTGGCCATGTCCAACCTCACTGCGGATGTGCTGGAATTACTCCTGGAGTTTGTTTACACAGGTTCTTTGATCATAGATTCAGCCAATGCAAAAACCCTACTGGAAGCCGCCAGCAAGTTCCAGTTTCATACTTTCTGCAAAGTCTGCGTTTCATTTCTAGGTAAGAGTCACTCCATCTAGTGAGGTTTTAAGATCTCAAATTAATGTTTCTAAGCCTTCCTTCTAACAACACTTAAAAGATAATTAGGAAACCCAAGATTCAATACGATAAAATTAAAAAACAGTATTTATTTGGGTTGAGATTTGAATTTGAAATGCTGACACGGTGGCCAGTGGAAAATGATCTGAAGAAGTGTAGCCTGTTGTTTGAGTGGCAACTGCTTTCACATCTTAGATAGACGTTTTTCTTGAAGCTTGGTTCACACTTGATATCGTGATGACGTTTTGTTTCCCAGAGGTTGATCGCTGCACAGATACCAGGCTGTAACACACAGGTTGCTCATAACTGCAACAGCAAATGTTGAGTTCTACACCAGACCAGACTGGTCAAGCACTGAAAGAGTTGGTGGTGGACTCCCACAGAGGAGTCAGGATCCAATTTTCTTGCATCCGTGAGAAAACCTTTCACATGTCCAAAGTTCTTATAAAGAAGATCTGGCTGAACTACTCCAGGTTGAATGTTCTCAGGGTTTGCCCTTCCATATAGAGTTACGGCCTGATGGATATGTGTCATCACAAATGGTGGATGGGAATGAAAGATTGCCGTGCCATCCTATGTAGCTGGTATGCCCTGTGTGCAGGAGGAGTGTTGGCCCCAAGGGGGATGTTCAGATCAGCATCATCACCAGTGCCTCTGTCCGTCCTCTCATGGCCACACAGATCACAGAATTACAGAATGGTTTGGGTTGGAAGGGACCTTGTAGATCATCCAGTCTAACCCCCCTGCCATGAGCAGGGACCCCTTCCACCAGACCAGGTTGCTCAAAGCCCTGTCCAGCCTGGCCTTGAACACTGCCAGGGAGGGGGCAGCCACAGCTTCTCTGGGCAACCTGGGCCAGGGCCTCACCTCCCTCACAGTAAAGAGAAGCCCATTCTTCTTGTTCAGAGTACCTTGTCATCCTGCTCCTTCATTTTCTGTATACTTTCCGGGATAGACTACTTCAAAACAGTCCAAGGTGACCAGCTCAGGTAACTAAGCTTTACTGGTCTGAACTGGAACCATCCGGACCCGTTTCTGTCATGACAGAAGAGGAGCCAGAACTGGAGGTCAAGTTCCTGCCTGTGTCACATGCCACTCCTTCAGTAACACAGCTAGAGTATCAGCTAATGAGACAGTAATAATTTAGAAATTATTAACACAAACATTAAGTGTTAACATTAACTCATAAGTGTGAGTTTGATCTGATATGACTTACTTCCCATGTCCAAGTGCCAAATATCGTTTTTGGACCTCTGATTTCTGTTCAGGCTCTCTCAGCCTGGTGTGGGAGATCTCATTCTCTCTGGACCCCAAATATATTTTCAACCCACATGAACTATAGCTTCTTCTTGGGCAGTTCTCATTGAAAATTGACAGTGAGGATTACAGAGTGTGCAGGATGAGAGTTTAGAAAATACTGCACTCATTCAAAAAAATAAAACAAACAAACTCATATGAGTCCAGTTTACTGCTGAGTTAATTTTCACTGCTAAGCTGACCTGCTGGCAAGACAAGTGATGTGACAAGACTGGTACAACGCAGGCATCTGTAAAGAACTGTGCTATTTTATTCTTCTCTTCTTTCCGGCTTTTTATATGTCACTTGTTTAAAAGTCTGTTCTCAGATGGGTGAGTAATGGGGAAATGAAATCTGTGCTGTGCAATCCCAGTGAGCTGGCTGTGCACCTTGAGTGAGGGCTCTGGCTCTGGCACTGCTTTCCCCCAGCTTCCCTTTGTCACCTTGGAAGGTGATCAGATCGTACGGCCTTTCCAGGAACAGATGTTTAAGTTGTGCTCTCTCGTAAGATTCAGCCACAAAACTAAAATACATTTGTTTCACTAAATCAGTGTGAGATTTCTCTTTTCCAGTAGTTAATATTTGAATTCAGTGAACCATGTTATGGTATGAAATAGTAAAGTTGGTTATAAATTCAGTGATACATGGAGAGTCGCTGGAATTTTGTATTCTCATTTGAAGAATTCATGGAGTGTAATTGCTTATTTTTATTTATAGCTGTGGCTGGATTGCTCTACACAGATAGTCGAGCATTTGCCGTCTAAAAAGTTTAGGGAAGGGCATTTTTTTCTTCTCCGTGACTGTGTTTTTTTCTTTTCACCCCAGCCACCTCTGCTCCCCACAAAGCAAAAATATGATAAAAATCAGGGTCTTTTTCCAGAGTTTCTGGAGGATTCACCAGTATGAACAGTGATTCTTTCCCCTCAGTGGCTATGTCTAAATAGCGAGAGAAGTGGAGGGAAGTCCAAAGAGGCCCAAAGAAGTAAAAGTCCCGAATTAATAGGTCTGTTCAGCACAGTATCATCTCGGTGGAAATTCAGGTCATCCTCTTTCAGCCGTGAAGCTCCAGCGGGCTCCTGACTGGGTGATGCCCAGGCAGGTCTTGTGTCTCTCTCCTGGGCCTCTCCACAGCGGTGGGCAGAGGCACCCCAAATCCACTTACACTTTCTGGTGGAAAGATGCTGCAAATAGATCTGGAAAATTGTATTATTTCAACGGGAGGTTTCTTAACCAGCTTCACTGGGCTAATTATAGCCACGTTCTCTCGCTCCCCCACATGCTGTCTCCTCTGCTTTTGTCTAGACCATGAGAAATGACAACAGTTTTGTGCCGGCTGATGCAATGATGCTGACAAGTTCGTGCAGGCACCATATGATAACTGGGCTAATGTTTGCAAACTGGTCAGGACATCAAAGGTAGTTCCTCCATCCATATGGCTGAAGACTTGAGGGGGTTTTTTGTTCGTCTTTTTTCTTCATATTTGTTTTATACTATCATCACAGTCATGGCTCAGATCGGGTTTCAGGAGATTCGTCAATATCATGGTTTGAGTCTGTGATTGTAGGATCCCCATCACAGGAGGGAACAAATTCTGAGCTTCTACTTCAAACTGCTGCTGATAAAATATAAGTATTCTCCTTGAAGTCAAAAGAAGTTGGTGGAACGTGTTAGATTCATGGAGAAGAACAGGAGAGAGCAGGAGCTCCAAGCTCTGAATTGTCTTAGTCTCCTGGGCAAAGGACACAAAAACAAAGCTTGCAAAAGAGTATGAGAGGGTGCTATGGAAAAAGCTGAACAACAGACCAGTGATGAGACCTGCGTGACAGGCGTATGCACCTGGGGGAAGAAGAGGCCTTGATGGTGCTTATGAATTTGAGAGAAAGTATTATGGCTAATTTTTTGTTCATCCAAGGTGGAGAATTTGGAGCCAGATGGAGAGCCACACTGCCCAGCACTGGAGAAACTGAAGCATCAACCATATCTGGAGATAAGAGAAATGAGGAACACTCTCACAGGGAAAGTGAAGTCTTTTGGACAATGAATGTGTCCGGAAGTCTTCCGCCTATCTCCCACCTTCACATGCTTTTGACACTAGTAGGAATACCGAGGAATAAGATCTCCATCAGAATGTACACAGAATATGATGAGGAAATGCACGTTTTATGTTAATTTTAGTGATATCCAAGTCATCATGTAGAAGGCATCTCTAAGTGAAAATACAGTACCTAATGCGCACAGAGGGGGCTTACATCAACCGTCGAGCTTCCATCGTACTGTTACCGCCATCTCGCTGAGCAATCCTCCCTACATACCATCTATCTCTGACTTTATCTCAAGTCGCCCCACTCCCAGAAGTGCGATCTTAGCAGTCTGCCTGGCTGATTATCTCATGATCCCATTCCAAAATCACATCTAACACAAGTGGAGAATACTGGCTGCTGATCTGCAATATTGTGACATACGTAGCAACAAATACACTCTCCAGCACCGTCTCGAACCAGTCAGAACCTACTAGATTACATCTGATATCCTTAAAGGTTGCTCATAAGTCTGTTATGAACTGTCCTTGAATGCTGGGAATAACTTAGCAGTCAGCAGTCGTGTTCTGAATGGGCTCAAGGTGAAACTCCACAAAAATGTGTTGTTACAAGTCCAGTGTCACTGTGGTCAAAACCAAGCAATTACTGTAAACGTGTCATCACCCGAAGGAAAACGGACTCGTGAGCAGATGGAGTAGAACTGGTCCTTGGTTTGTCTCTGTCCTGTCGGCATCCAGAAGTGGCCACAGACTGCAAACAGTCCCTGGGGTGGGCTATGTTATGCAGCAGAAGGCTGTATCTAAGTAGTCATGTAGGCTCCCTTGATAGTCAGTGAAGAGTAACAGGCATTGGTAAGGCACGGTTCTGCTTATCCTGAAGTGATTATCCAAAATGTTACCAGATTAATCCAGAATATTACCAGATTGCTTCTTGGAATTGTTTATTTATGGGTGCACAAGGATGTGATTGCTCAGTTGCACCACAGACAGCTGGAGTCAAGAGAGATCAATCTTATCCCCAAATTTTCAGTCAGAGGTGAAACGTGGAGGGTGTGTTTTTTCTGTTCACAGGATGGAGATTTTCTGTACCTCCTATAGCTGTTACCCTGACCTTGCTCACCTGTGATGAATCCCTCTAGTTCCCATGCCAGCCCTCATCTTACAAAGACATCACTGTGCCCGCCTTGCTGTGGTGCTCGTCACATCAAAAGTGATGAAGAGCATCAGCAGCCTCCTGAGCATACCGCAGTCTGCATCTCCCCACGACCCCGTATCGTACTTGCCGAATCGGACGGGGATAACGTCATTTGGGTCAGCCACTGAGCAGTTTTGCGGGGAGGAGGAAAGAGCGAAGCTCGAAGGGACAAAGTGGAACTGCTTGGACACCAGTGTACCAGGCTGCATCAGTCACTCAGCATTGTTAGAGGTAGAAAAACCTGTCCAGCTTGGAGGAAACCAGTCGTGACCAGTACTTTTCCTGCCCCATGCCTCAGGCTCAGCTGGGGATGGTATGGGAATCTCTCCTGATAGAGACAGACCCAGTCCCTTGAAGGCAAAGACTCGATCTTGCAAGTCTTTTCCATCGTGTGTTAACGGCTGCTTAATGAGTCAAACTCAATTATTACCTTTATTATAAATCTTACGAGGATAAGGTGGAGCAGTATCACATTTGTCTTTGACTTGAGAGTTTGTCAAGCGACGATGAGAGTTTGGGGCTCTGTTAGATGGTTATTTTACCCCTGGCCATGTCTATACGTGAAACTGTGCCAGCAGACAGAACCAAGGTTTTTGGTTCTTTTTTTTTTTTTTTAGAAAAGAAGAAATTTTCGGAGCTTTGTGCTTCATAGCTATCAGTTTGCAGCCTGTCTCTGGGCAGCCTTTGAGTGACAAAATCTACTGACAGCAAACAGTGCGGCTGCTCCAGTCTGCTTGAGGAAATGGGTTCCTTGGAGTCAGTACAATCAGCTGATGCAAAAAGAGATAACCTAGTTTCAAGATTGCTGGATTTGTAAAAGAAAATAAAAAGAGTTGGGGGGGGGGGAGAAAAACCACACAACTCCTGATCTCGTGCCAGGTTAAAAAAGAAAAAAAAAAAAGAGGTCATAATCTCATTTTAATAAAAGCCATGTATAGATAGTGGTCAGGTTTAAAGTCTGATGAAGGCAGAAGCTGGGTGTGAGGAAAAATCCGTGAGCATTTCCAGCAGAAGCAATCTGACGGGAGTTTGGTCTGAAGAGATGCGGGGCGACTGCACATTCCTGTCCAGTGCTCTGAAATAGTGCGCTCGGATATGACACTGCCCAAATGTGATGTACTGCTCCTCTGACAGCGCAGCGCCTGCCACTGCTACCCTGGCTTTTGTGATCTAGTGCAGTCGGTGTCTCTTATTTCATTTTTTTTTTCCTTGGTCCTATATCTTAAAAGAATATATTCTGCCTGTTAATAGTAGCTTGGTTAACAAAAGCTGAGAGGAATAAGAGAGTTTCTCTTATAAATGTCTGAAATTAGTGGGTTTTTCTTCAGAATAGCTGAAAAAGAAAAGTACAGTCAAATGTATGGTGTGGTACAGTTTAATGCAAAGCTACACACTGCGCTGTTACTTCTGTTTGCTGGGTAGGAGATAATGCTGTCTCCTCTGTGCATGATTTTCTTTGAAACCCACTACACAACATTTAACAGAAGGCGTTGGTATAATCTGTGTTTTGCATAAGGGATGTCATCACATTCAGCAACAACAAAGTTCCTTTGAAAAAAAAAAGGGGGGGGGGATTTTTTTTTTTTATTTGAAGTAGCTTAGTAGCTGAACAGGGCAAAAATTATCATAAAGAGACTGCAGCATCCTCAGAAAAGTCCTGAGTGCTGTTTGCATTTATTGGCGTCTGCACCGGCGGTTACATCGTTGCTGCCTCTCAGAGCACCATGGTAGGCGGCAGGAAGAGCAGCAGGCTCTTGGCTGGGCTCCCGTCCCTCGGGAAGCCCCAGGCACCGTGCCGTGGGTTTCCCCAGTGCCCGGGGAAGGCTTGCCTGAAAAGCAAAGGCAGAAAGTGCCCTTCTCTCCCTGTCCCCAGCTCAGCTGTTGGACGGACTTTGATTTTGTCCTTTAAACCCCAATCCTAAAGTAACCCAAGGTGCTGCTTCCAGTTAACTCCTTGAAGTTAATTAGGGTTGGAGGTTTGTCTGTGGCACTTTGTTTTTTTCATGATCTTGGTAACAATGTGAATCTTGCTTTTAATAATTCTTACTTGCTTTTTTGTTTGTTTGTTTGCTCCTTTCAGAGAAACAGCTGACTGCTAGCAACTGCTTAGGGATATTAGCCATGGCTGAAGCCATGCAGTGCACTGAACTGTACAACATGGCCAAAGCGTATGCCCTGCAGATTTTCCCAGAGGTGGCAAACCAAGAAGAGATCCTTAATATCTCGAAAGATGACTTCATTTCCTACATGTCCAATGACAGCCTGAACACCAAAGCCGAGGAGCTGGTGTATGAAACAGTGATAAAGTGGATTAAGAAGGACGCTGCAATCAGAGCTCAGGTAAAAATAATCTCAGCAGCCTCCGATCCCGTGAGTGCCTCTTGTAAAATAGAAATCGTCCCCGTGCAATTTTAAACATGAGGGTGCGTAGGAGATGGGATGGGCAGTTCAGAAGAAAAAAGAGAAAGGGAGCGGAGGCTACGCACAAAATGTATGTGATTTCAAACTCTCATCCCCGTATCTGATCATTTAGAATCAAAATCTCATTTGTGACACGCATGGTACAAAGCTAGGGCCTCGAGTTGCTAGCTGCAGGCTTGGTCGGAGATAAATCAGGAAGGATTAGAATTATGTGAGATGCTGCTTTAAGAAGGGGATGCATTTTAGAAACAGTGGGAAATAAGAATCTGTCAGAAAATCTGTATTTCTTTTGATGCCACATACTGAATGAGTGTAATTTCAGTACATAAAAAAAAAAAGATTCTTTATTCTGTCTTTATTGGCTGCTGAGATAACCCCTTGGGTATTATATATTTATTAGAGTTAGCCTCTCTTCAACCATCTGAGCTACGCAGCCTGCTCCTGACTCAAGAAACCGAGTGCATTGCTTTGCTCAGCACTGTCTCCAGGTGAATGCTAGAAGCAGTGGCTGTTTGGACGCTGACGCTTGTCCCTGGGACCAGAGGGTGTCCCGGGTGATATTTCGGTGCAGCTCTTGCAAGTCAGCCTACGTGTGTGGTGATTTGTGGTGGTCTGAACCCCAGACCTCTCCATGTGAAGGCCAGTTCTCCCCACAGGCCCCAGAAGAGAAGGTTGTTTTTCCCCTTTCCGCTCCTTTGGAGGCCAAAGTTGCTCGCCCATCCTGGCAAGGCCAACTGCTGCTGATACCCAGTCACAGTTCTGGGTAGTTTAAGGAGGACAGTTGCTTGTGGACCAGGCTGGGACTCAGGGAATCGCTTGGCTGCACATTGTGGATGCTGTCCCACATGACGAAAGGCTGCACTTTGTTGATTTAAATGGGAACTGAAGCACCTGAATGTGCGGTGGGGTATTAAACACATCACTGGATGTGCTCCAGGGCACCTGCACCTCTGTCCCTCACCTGGAAAGCGGGAGAAGTCGCAATTCCCAGCCTCCCCAGGCTTCTGGGTGAGGGTTGTTAAGGATGGTCGGGTGCTCCATGCCAGGCCAAGCCTTCCTGCCTGCGCTTTTTTTGCTCTTGCTTTTTTTGCCCCTTTTTTGCTCTTGCTGGCGTGTCAAGGTGTCACGCACTGAGCGGCCCGGGTTACATTTGCAAAATTGCTGGTTTAAATATTTCCTTCTGCGCGCTGCTGTGGTGATGTTATGAATTCAGTTTTTTTGTGTGGTGGTTTTTCTTGCCCCCCCTCCCCCCCTACTGCTGCCACCACCACCATCTCCTCCTCTCTTCCTTTTGTGTTGTGGTTGGGTTGGTTTTCTGGGTTTTTTTTATTTCCAACTCGCCTCCCCCTCTGCCCTTTTTCCGCAGTGCCTTTGTAGTTTACGATGGCCATTTTATTTGCTCCTCCAAATTTCTCTGTGGTGCTTTGGTTTTGTTTTGGGGGTTGGACTAGATGACCCACAGAGGTCCCTTCCAACCCCTACTATTCTGTGATTCTGTGATTCTGTGATTCTGTGATTCTGTGCATTACTTTACAAGGGCTTTTAATTTTTAATTTGTATTTGTCCAGAGATGAGGGTCATGAATAAATTAATATTAAAGATACCAAGCAGATAACTATTTTCATGCGCAATCCTCCCATGAAACTAGTTTCTTTGGATTGTAGCTCTCACTTTTTTTGTACCCTGTGCACTGCTTGATCTATTATGAAGCTCTTAGTTAAATAGGTACTTATTTTCTAAAAGTAGGAACTCATACTTACCATGAAAAGTACCATCTTTACAATAATGACTTCTGCATTTTCAGACCCCAGGAACAAATAGGTCTGACGGTGGATAGGAAGGAAGATAGACCTAAGTAATCTTATTTCTGATAAAGATGATGAGTGAAAATTTGTGCTTGGTGTGCGGCAGGGCGCACCGTGCCAGGAGCTGCCCAAGCTCCCATGAGATGCACAGGCTGCTCAGAGCTTTGCAGAGCTGGGTGACCGTGGCGCTACCGAATGCGGGATGGACCTTCTTGCACGAGCTCTGCGTGGATGTCTTGATTTTATTCACATCTTGGTGAGACGGGTTCGCCCAGCTTTCTTTAGACTCTTTGGGGTGGGGAACCAGCACGTTGAGGACACCAGCGCAGCAACAGGGTTGTTGCTTCTGCGCCCAGCCGGTAGGGTCTGTCGGCAGGGTTGCTGGAGAGGTTTTAGCCATGCATTACAACACCTCCAATACATCACTCCTACTCTGCTACGCTCCTCAGGTGACCGGACTGGTTTTATTTCTCTCTCCTAAAGGCAGTCCTGGCAGTTAAATCTTTCAGGGGCCTGGATTTCCAGGACCCGCACTTTCTTTGTATCTCCTCTCTCCCTGTCTCCCTTTGCCTGACAGGCCAGGCTCTATTGTCACATTTTTATTTTCAGTAGCTCCAATGGCAGGTGATCAACATGCCTGGGTTCCCCAGTTCATTTTTCTGGGCTCCCCAGTTCATAGAATCATAGAATCATAGAAAGTTTTGGGTCGGAAGGGACCCCTAGAGGTCATCTAGTCCAACCCCACCGCAGCGAGCAGGGACACCGCTAACAAGATCAGGTTGCTCAGAGCCCTGTCCAACCTGGTCTTGAATGTTTCCAAGGATGGGGCCTCCACTACCTCTCTGGGCAACCCGTTCCAGTGTTTCACAACCCTCATTGTAAAGAATTTCTTCCTTATATCCAGCCTAAACCTACCCTGTTTTAGTTTAAAACCATTACCC
>Ga0065711_1026207_pt1 | contig 93217 bp, 49 predicted proteins | sample Hoacrofraction12_FD_59098 | JGI IMG/M metagenome (GOLD analysis project Ga0065711, IMG submission 59098) | Hoatzin crop microbial communities from Cojedes, Venezuela - Epithelial fraction 12 v2 (version 2) | ecosystem: Host-associated > Birds > Digestive system > Esophagus > Crop | place...
CAACCTCCTTTCAGGTAGTTGTAGAGAGCAATAAGGTCCCCCCTCAGCCTCCTCTTCTCCAGACTGAACAGCCCCAGCTCCCTCAGCCGCTCCTCATAAGACTTGTTCTCCAGATGCCTCACCAGCCTCATTGCCCTCTTCTGGACACTCTCCAGCCCCTCAGTGTCCTTAAAGACAAGACCAGACCCAAAACTGAGCCCTAGGGAACACCACCTGTGACTGGCCACCAGCTGGATTTAACTCCATTCACCAGCACTCTCTGTGCTCGGCCATTCAGCCAGTTCTTTATCCAGCGAAGACTACACCCATCCAAACCGTGGGCAGTTGGTTTCTCCAGGAGGATATAGTGGGGAACAGTGTCAAAGGCCTTACTAAAGTCCAGGTAGATGACATCCACAGCCTTACCTTTATCCACTAATCAGGTCACCTGGTCATAGAAGGAGATCAGGTTGGTCAAGAAGGACCTGCCTGTCATGCACTCATGCTGGCTGGGCCTGATCCCCTGGGTTCCTCACAGCAGAGGTGCTCCAGCCCTCGGATAGTTTTTATGGCTGTCCTCTGGACCTGCTCCCTGTCCTTCTGATGTTGGTGACCCCAGAGCTGTACACAGTACTCCAGGTGAGGTGTCCCGAAAGTGGAGTAGATGGGCAGAATCACCTCTATTGACATGCTGGTCATGCTTCTTTTGATGCAGACCAGGATGTGGTTGGCCTTCTAGGCTGAAAGCGCACATTGCCAGGTCATACTGAGTGCTCACCAACCAGCCCCCCCAAGTTCTTCTTTGCAGGGCTGATCTCAATCCATTGCCCGCTCAGCCTGTATTTATGTTTGAGATTGCCCCAACCCAGGTGCAGGACCTTGCACTTGGCCTTGTTTGTCTTCATGAGGTTCACACAGGCCCACCTCTACAGCCTGTCGAGGTCCCTCTGGATGGCATCCCGCACCTCAAGCATGTTGACTGCACCACACATCTTGGGGTTGTTGGAAAACTTGATGAGGATGCACTCAGTCCCACTGTCCCAGTCATCGACAAAGATGTTAACCATCGCTGGTCCCAATACCAACCCTTGAGGAATGTCACTTGTCACTGGTCTGCACTTGGACATCGAGCCATTGGCCACAACTCATGGAGTGTGACCATCCAGCCAATTCTTATCCATCCAGTGGTCCATCCATCAAAGTCATGTCTTTCCAATTTAGAGACAAGGATGTCTTGTGGAACTGTGTCAAATGCTTTGCTCAAGTCTGGATAGATATGTCAGTTGTTCTTCTCTGATCCACCAATGCTGTAACTCCGTCATAGAAGGCCACCAAATTCTTCAGGCATGGTTTAACCTTAGTGAAGCCATGTTGGCTGTCACCAATCACCTCTTTATTCTCCATGTGCCTTAGCATAATTTCCAGGAGGATCTGCTCCATGATCTTGCCTGGCACAGAGGTGCAACTGACTGGCCTGTAGTTCTCTGGGTCTTCCTTTTCACCCTTTTGAAAATGGGGTTATGTTTCCCTGTTTCCAGTGACTGGGAACTTCACTGGACTGCCACAACTTCTCAGATATGAAGGATATTGGCTTAGCAACTTTATCTGCCAGTTCCCTCTAGACCCGTGAATTGTGTCAATGTAGTTTCATATTTTTCTTTCACATTAGTTAGTATTTAGGCAGCCACCATTTTATGTTTGCCAGGACTTAGCTTGTTTTTTGTTACTCCTTCATTTTCTCCTCAGCTCTGCTGCTTTCAGCTTTTGCATTTGCTGTTCTTCCTACTCATGGAAAACCTTCTATGAGGTAGTAGGAATCTTTTCCAGTTTAGGAACAAGAACAGCTGACTGCATCACTCTTCACAGGCATAACATATGACTTTATTATCTTTACCTTTAGAAGAGGACTTAGTGTGTGTGTGTATATATATATGCAAACACTTTAATTACCATAGAAGGGATTAATTATGTATGGAAGTCTCTTTAAGGTTATGAACATCCTTGTAATATTTTGGGGGGGGTGGCGGGGAGGCTAGCAAAGGCATGTCATGGCAGCTAACATGAAGCCACTGTTTCCAGCTGCAGCAAAGCAAGGTGAAAGTAGATGAATATACTAAGAATATGGCATTTGCCGTTATTGAAACAATAATTTGGCGAAACCCCTCGCTGACAATTAGAGCAAAACTTGTTTAAAATCTTACCCATAGCATCTAGAGTCACACATTTTTAATTTATTTCGACTTTGATACTGACTACAAGCTGCAGATGTTATGTTATTAGTGAACACCTGGATCTGTTACAGTCGTGAGAACTATGCTTTTTAACATTGTGGTGCTAGGATACTCCCCTCAACCTATAATGATATGTATGGTGTCAGCTTTATTCCATCTCACAGCTCATTGTCATCACACTAATGTTATCATGGTAAAGAAATCTCTTTCACATGAAATGCATTTATCACATATAGCAGATGTTTCCCTAATCAATATACTAAAAAGTGATCTAATAAAAATAAGGGGGAAAATCATCCCTCCCTTCTTTGAGGAAGGCTAACCTGGGGATGAGGGATGGAAGAAAGGGAGTAAAACAGTTCAAGGATGAATGGGTCTTAATGGAAAGGTATATCTAACAAATTAATGACAGACTTACAGCGAAAGAATCATAAGAGAATGCTAATATACATATATATACACACATACAGTTAAGCCTTGCTTCTACAGGATTTGTATTTTGTTTGTGAAAATCAATATATACAGAGTTGCCTAACTAATTTTTTCTTTGCTGTTTTAGCTTGCTAATTAGAAATGTATTTCACAACAAGCTTTCTGATTTCAGTTCTTCTTTTTTGTCTTCTCAGAGCTGGAAATTCCTAACTGCTAACTTAGTCAGCAGCAGAGTATTCTGATGTACCAGAAGCAGTGTGCAGTTGTCACTAGTAGGCCTATAAAGCAGCTAATACAGAATATCAAAAGACAGAATTATTTCAAGTATTAACCAACAGAAAGCTTGAAATACAAATTTCACAGTGTGCTTATTGCTCAAGTCAAATATTTTACCCAGTCAGTGACAGTTTCTTTAATTTTTCCTGTCATTTTACACCTTATCAGAGAATTTGGATGACACTGAAATGCAATAAAAGAGTGGGAGTAAAGTTCGAAATCACAAGCAGCATCTTTGCCCTGCCTACACCTAGTGCAAGGTATGCAATAAAAAGTAGTGGTGTGTCAGGGACCAGGAGGGTGGTTAGATCATCTAAATGAGAGGAGTGTTACCTTCTGGGGCCCATGTTTCTGGTGTGGATTTCATAAAGCCCTTCCAAGCAGCTTAGTGTTTGATACAGCACGAGTGAGGAGAATTAGGTGCTGTGAAATGAGCTCCACAGTTAAGAAAGGGCAGCAGCTAAGTAGACCAATAAGCAACACTGAAGAGAAAATTATTTTAAATTTCTCCCTATCCACTGGACACAGAATTAAGGAATCACATTGCTTCTGGCTTCCCCCTAAAGTTTTGAGGCTGGCAACACTGTTAGGTCTGCTATGGATCTCCTCTGCTTTCCTAGCAGGTGGCAGCTGTTTCATCATGTCCAAATGTGCAAAATTAGCTCATATAGCTAGAATAGCCAAACAAAAATGCACTAACTCTGCATATAGCTGGGAATCCAGTGGGCAAACTGCTTTCTTTGGCTTGCAGGCAGAGGGATGTGTTTTGTAGAGCAGTTTCACAGAGGAATTCACAATGATCTTCCCTGCTGGATATAGTGAAAGAAAACAAGTCTCAGAGCCAAAAGGGATGTAAATGGTGACACGAGTACATGCTCCTCCAAAAGAATATAGAGTGTTAACAGCTGTCTGAGAATCCCTAGGAAAATAACAAGTGGGTAGCGATTGGCAAAGAAAAAACTGTATTTCAGATTGATTGGTTTGATACATTTGTTTAAAAGGGAAGTAACAATAAAATACTCCAAAATAATCACTACTGGGCAACAATGTGGAAGAGAGATGAGGTGGTAAATAACCCATTTTGATATCCATTTAGATTATGAAGACTGTTAATGAAAAAAAATGCATTTTATTCACAACTTGAATCTGATCTGAGTTGAAGCATTGGATTACTGAGGATACTAATGTAACCTTTTCCCTATTTAAGACCCTTACATAAAAAGATCTCAGGGTATAGAGATTTAGAAGTGTATGAGAATGACAACTTGCAAATGTTAAGACAAAGCATGGGTTTTTATAGACCGTGTTATTTTTTACACCACACCACACATCTGAAGTGCTGTGGTATGCCTGCCCATGTGCTCCAGTAGCTCTTGATTACCCCAGTTTAAATAAAGCATCTGTCAATATTCTTGTTAAAGTCTCCTTCAGCTCCGAGCAAAACCACAGCTCCAGCTGGAGTTCAGCATGGTTGCCTTCAGTTAGGAGCCTTTTTCCCCCTTCTAGTGCTAAAAGATTACATATGGCCTGGTTTAAAAGTCATGTGGGGTTTCTGTGGGAACTGCCTCTACACTGGCTGGGTCCCACTGTAGCTGCCTGGTAACAATCACTAATGGGACACAGAAGGAAATAGTACAATTTCCAGATTTAATTTCCATAGTGGTGTCCAAGTCCAGCACAGAGCAACACCTCTTTCTTTCCCTCCCTGGCTCTGGTTTGCAGCCTCCATGGGACTCTGCCCCTGAAGCTCCAAAGACAGACAGGGAAACCAGCGTCTCCCAGCAGCTGCACGTCTCCCCCACCAGCTCTAGATGAAGCATGCCTGGGCTGTCTTTAAAAGCAAATGTGAAGTCAGTTCACTTTATCACACGAAGGGCTCTTCTGGCACTTATATGGGGACTGAATATCCAAACACAGCCTTCTCTTACACCCAGATAAAAGGAACAAACATCATCATCTGTTAATGTGGTGTGATCAGCCTCTCAGATACTCCTGCCAGCTTTAGGAATGTGCACTGATCATCATCTACCATTAATTCCTAGCCAGGATTTGGGAAGCTGAGAAAGTTCAACCAGTGAAAGGGACAGGCTCCTTGAGATCCCAAGGACTGTTACTGTCAATTTTCTTTGCACAGATTATGCCCAACACAAAAAAGACAATCTGGAGCTGAGGAGGCAAGATGTGGAACACAAATATCCATTCTCACAACAAAAGAGTAAGCATATACAAAGCATCATAGCTGCTGGAGAGGGTGAGAATGACTTTGTAAAGGACTGCTGGGCTGTAACCATGTGCAGCAGCACAGTTGTTACAAGGGATTCCCAGTCAGATGACGTCATTCTTCATTTTTCTCTCTTCTGCTCTTGTAAGTGTGTGGTGTTGTCTCACCAACTTACACCTCCCTGGTTTAGTTTTCACAGCAGGAATCACTACTTTTTGTTTGTTTGTTTGTTCTACATACAAAATGCTGCATGTTTTCTTCGCTTTTGTCATTAGCAAATGTACATGCTTTGGGCAAGCAATTACAGAAGGCAGCAGTTTAATAGGGGAAACTGCAATGAGGCCACGTGCTGTGGATGCCTGCTAGGCAAGACTCCCAACAAAGTGTTTATGGGGCTTGTATGGTGACATGAAGTGTGGAAGTCACTTCATGTTTTTATCGAAGATTCTGTAATTGCCACATGCTCACAATGTATATTAGCACCATGAAAATCCATACTTGCTTTAGGTGAAATTTATCCATGTAAATTGGAAGCACGCAAACTGTGTCACGTTCAAGCACACAGTAGAAGATTAGGCTACATATATGTTTACATTGTCCTTCTTGTATGGGAAATTTAATGGCAGGATTCAAGACTGGCATGCAAGGAAGTTGAGGAGTAGAGCAGAAAAGGCATCAAAGTTACCCAGGGCATCAAGATCCATTTGAGCAAAAGTGCTGCAGAAATAAAGTGTGATATTTAAAACAACAACATCAACAAATTTAAAAGGGGTTCCTGTAGGGAAAAGTGCCTTTTTTGGACTGGTAACTCTTCAGCAAATTTCAACTCAGAGTTAAATTTTTACATCTGCTTTTGAAAGCTCCTGCAAAGAAGAGGTTATAGTGGAAACAATGGTATAGATTTAAATTATACTGTGATGCGATCATATATCATTATAACAAACAAATGTTTATTTCTGGAAATGTGCACATGGTTTGTGGGTGAAGACTAATGGAGATCCATCATAATTTTTGCTGGAAGCCGTTCCTTTTAGGTTAATGTAAAATAGCAACAGGCAAGAACTTACTTTGAAATAATGATTTTTTTTCTGGCCATCTAGGCTTTTGTGTGTGAAACTGATTTCCAGTGGGGTGTGCAATTTTGTTTTCCATTTTTGCATTGTCAGAGACAACAGTTTAATATGTGAGGTGGTAATTTAGGTCCTTGTATCGTGTATCGTCATAATCCTAAGCAGCAAACCCCTCAGCACAATGTCCATCAAACTGCAGTCAGTTGAATATTTGTGTGTATTGAGTCAAGAAGCTTGTTGGTTCACAACCTCAATTCTTTTCCATAGTTAGAGAGCTGAACCTCTCACAATACGTGAGTGTTAAGTGCAGATATCAGAAATGCCCTTTTACCTGACCTTGATTATGAATAACAAATATAGTCCTGTTCATAAATCTAATTCCTTAAAAAAAAAAACCCAACACAATTTAAAAAAAAATATTAATAAAAATTCAACTGAAAGAAAACTGTAAGCACCGCTTACTGGATCTGAAAGCAAAAAACATTTGTGCCCGAGTTATCTTCTCCTCCCTTCTACCATTTGAAGGCAGGGGATCAGCTAGAAACAGAAGCATTATGAATATCAGCTCCTGGCTTCATGGCTGGTGCTGCCCAGAGGGTTTCAGTTTTTATGACAACGGGACTTTCTTCAATGATTATAACCTATTAGACAGGGATGGGACCCACCTTTCTAGAAAAGGCAAGGAGATCTTTGGCAGCAGGATGGCCAGCCTGGTGTGGAGGGCTTTAAACTGAAGGACTTGGGGGTGGGGGGGCAAAGTCACAATGCTCAAGCCATCCCATCTTGCTGGGGAATGAGTGTGGCCAAGCAGAGCAGTGACATATGTTCCTCAGCTGCGTCCCAGTCTGAGAAGCAAAAGACCAACAACCTTAAGGGCCCACAGCAGATGGACACAGCAGATCCTCTCGCACTCCCCCAGGGAAACCAGAATGCTCGAGTTCCTCCCTGAAATGTCTGCACACCAATGTACTCAGTACAGGCAATAAGCAGGAAAAATTAGAGATCTGTGTGCGGTCGCAGGGCCACGATCTCATTGCAGTTACAGAGACATGAAGGGACAGCTTGCATGATTGTAATGCTGTCATGGATGGCTACACACTCTTTGGGAAAGACAGGTGAACAAGGTGAGGTGGTGGAGTTGCTCTTTATGTGAGGGAGCAACTGGAATATATTGAGCTCTGCCTGGAGGCAGAGGAAGAATGAGCTGAGAGCTTATGGGTTAGAATCAAGGGACAGGCTCATACGGGTGACACTGCAGTGGGTGTGTAGTACAGGCCACCTGACCAGGAAGAGGAACTTGATGAGGCCTTCTACAGGCAGTGAAGTCAGTGTACAGTCACAGGCCTTGGTTCTCATGGAGGACTTCAACCACCCTAACATCTGCTGGGAAGACCACACAGCCAGGCACGTGAAGTCCAGGAGGTTCCTGCAGAGCATCGATGATAACTTTCTGATGCAAGTGGTGGAAGAGCCAATGAGGAGAGACGTTCTGCTGGACCTTGTACTGACAAAGAGGGACTGGCTGAGGATGTGAAGGTTGGGAGCAGCCTTGGTAGCAATGACCATGAAATGGTGGAGTTCAGGAACCTGCAAGAAGGAAGCAGGGCGATAAGAAGTATCAAAACCTTGGACTTCAGGAGAGCAAACTTTGGCCTCTTCAAGGAGCTTATTGAAGGAATCCAATGGGTCGGGGCTCTAGAAGGTAGGGGGGTCCAAGAGAGCTGGTCACTGTTTAAGCATCACTTCCTCTATGCTCAGGAAGGGTGAATCCCCCTGAGAAAAATTCTAGCAAAGGAGGCAGGAGACCTGCATGGATGAGCAAGGAGATTCTAGCAGAACTCAGGTGAAAAAGAAAGATCTATGGAATGTGGAAAGAGGGACAGGCCACTTGGGAGGAATACAGGAATGTGGTTAGAGCATGCAGGGACGCAATGAGGAAGGCTAAAGTCTGCCTGCAATTGAATCTGGCAAGGGATGTCAAGGACAATAAAAAGGGCTTCTTCAAGTTCATCAGCAACAAATGGAAGACTAGGGAAAATGTGGGGCTGCTGCTGAACGAGGTGAGTGTCCTGGTGATAGAAGATACAGAGAAGGTAGAGTTACTGAATGCCTTCTTTTCTTCAGTCTTCAGTGCTAAGACTGGCTCTCAGAAATCCCACTCCCTGGAGGTAAGAGAGGAAGCCTGCAGAAAGGAAGACCTTCCGTTGGTTGAGGAGGATTGTGTGAGAAATCATCTAAGCATTCCGGATGCCCACAAATTCATGGGCCCCGATGGAAGGCACCCATGAGTGCTGAGGGAGCTGGCAGATGTCATTGCTGAGCCACTCTCCATCATCCTTCAGAGGTCCTAGAGGACAGAAGAGGTGTCTGAGGACTGGAGAAAGGCCAATGTCACTCCAATCTTCAAAAAGGGCAAGAAGGAGGATCCAGGGAACTACAGGCTGGTCAGCCTCACCTCCATCCTGGGAGAGATGATGGAGCAAATCATTCTGGAGGTCATCATTAAGCAAGTGGAGAAAAAGAATGTTACCAGGAGTAGTCAACATGGATTCACCAAGGGGAAATCATACTTGACCAATCTGACAGCTTTCTACGATGGCATGGCTGGCTGGGTAGTTGAGGGTAGAGCAGTGGATGTTGTCTACCTCGACTTCAGCAAGGCTTTTGACACTGTCTCCCATAACATCCTCCTAGGGAAGCTCAGGAAGTGTGGGCTGGATGAGTGGTTGGTGAGGTGGATTGAGAACTGGTTGAATGGCAGAGCTCAGAGGGTTATCGTCAGCAGCGCTGAGTTTGGTTGGAGGCTGGTAACTAGTGGTATCCCCCAGGGGTCAGTACTGAGCCCAGCCTTGTTCAACTTCTTCATCAATGACCTGGATGAAGAGTTGCAATGTACCCTCAGCAAGTTTGCTGATGACACCAAACTGGGAGGAGTGATAGATACCCCAGAAGGCTGAGCTGTCATTCAGCGTGACCTGGACAGGCTGGAAAGTTGGGCAGAGAGGAACCTGATGAGGTTCCACAAGGGCAAGTGCAGGGTCCTGCACCTGGGGAGGAATAACCCAATGTACCAGTACAGGCTCAGTGTGGACCTGCTGGAGAGCAGCCGTGTGGAGAGGGACCTGGGTTTCCTGGTGGATGACAAGTTAACCATGCGCCAGCAGTGTGCCTTTGTTGCCAAGAAGGCCAACGATATCTAGTATGCATCAAGAAGAGTGTGGCCAGCAGGTCGAGGGAGGTTTTCCTTCCCCTCTACTCTGCCCTAGTGAGGCGCCATCTGGAGTACTGCATCCATTTCTGAACTCCCCTCCCAGAGGAAGATGAGGGGACTGGAGCATCTCTCCTATGAGGAGATGCTGAGGGAGCTGGGCTTGTTTAGCCTGAAGAAGAGAAGGCTGAGAGGGGGACCTAATAAATGTTTATAAATATCTGAAGGGTGGGTGTCAGGACGATGAGGCCAGACTCTTTTCAGTAGTGCCCAGCGACAGGACAAGGGGCAACGGGCACAAACTGAAGCAAAGGAAGTTCCGTCTGAACATGAGGAAGAACTTCTTCACTCTGAGGGTGATGAAGCCCTGGAGGAGGCTGCCCAGGGAGGTTGTGGATTCTGCTTCTCTGGAGACATTCAAAAACTGCCTGGATGAGGTCCTCTGCAACTAGCTCTAGGTGACCCTGCTTTGACAGGGGGGTTGGACCAGATGACCCACAGAGGTTCTTTTCAACCCCGACCATTCTGTAATTCCCTCTAATTCACATAAATATCTGACTGAGCATTTGTTAAAAGTCATCTAGAACATCATTATCAGAAATCACAATTCAGACAATATTCTGAACTCACAAATGCCATGGTGTGAATTACTACATTTACTGTGTTCGTTGTCAAGCGGGAATATTCATAACCTCAGATGTTCAAATTATTTCAGTTGGTGGAGCAAAAATTTCAAATATGCTCTTTTTTTGATTTTGAGTGTCCTTGTTTCAAGTTTGCAATGAAGACAAGTAATAAACCCCCACTTTTCTAAAACTCTGAGACACATTTTCGCAGTAGAGTCCTTCCTACCTTCTCCAGATGGACACTTTAGAGGAATCACTGCTTTCACTACACATGTTTTACAGTCCTGGGTAACAGCTGAGTTCTAACGTCTACTTTAACAATAACATTTCTTATTCAAATAACTTTGTTTCTGAAGATCATTAACAGAACAGGATATTCTGGTACAGATTTGTTTATAGCAACAAAAGCTGTAATTCTGGCTCATTCTCAGTTACAGTGAGGCTAAACTATGCTGAAGTACCCAGCATGTGAGGACTCTTGCAGCAGAACAGTCTGTCACTGAGAACCAGCGCACCTCTCTTCTATTGCTAATCAACTGTTGTTGTCAAAGGAGGCACAGCAGCTAGGGAGCATGCTGGCCTCTGAAGCATAGTCTCAGAGTATTTTACAGTCAGCATAAATTGTTTGGTCCTTAGGTATTTGAACCCAAATAACCCTTCTACTTCTGTCTTTCCTTACTGGTGAATACAGATCAGTAGGGATCATCTTCTCAAGTTAAGTGTTTATATGGTGTCCTGCCACAGTACAGAGCCACAGTACAGCCTTTGTGCAGGGCATCAGTAGCAAATGCATGTGGTAAATATGTTATGAACAGCAAATGGGAGTATAAAAATAGTGTTGATACTACGTGTTCAGAAAAATTATACGTACTTTTCACAGTCCACCTTGCACATTTTGCTTATATAAACACAAATTATAGCAGAATTTAGAAAATGCTATCCATCCATAATGGAGTTTGATTGTCACAACAATCAAACACGTATAAAGTCACACGTAAAAATCTGCTTCTTTATTTTTGTTCTTGACGTATTGTCAGACCTGGTAAAAGAACTGACTGCTTCACTTTCACTGTTCTCTGTCCTCAGAATTATGCACAAATGAAACTGGATTCACTATTCCCTGGCAAATCATGTGTCACTGCTTGGGCTAGAAAAGGTCTGCTTTGCTATTCCTGCCAGATCAGGGAAATGAATGGAACATTCAGATCCTCACTAGTGCTACCATGGGACAAGTCTTGCAGCATTAAACAGTAGACACCCAGTCATATAGTGAACTGTATTCAACCTGCCCTGGCTCCAGAAAGGACCCAGAAATGTTGCATCTGACCCAAAATGAAATCTTGGGATGATGTCACAATTACATACAGCCTACAAGAAGTTTCACACTTGTACTGTGTCCAAGGTAAATACCGATGAATCGTGTACTAATGGATCAGGTCACAGATCCCAGAACGAGTGGATATAAACCATTCCAAGTAGTTTTATGTAAAGTAAAATTCTCCTTACATACTAACATGTGTTGGATTTTCCTTCCACATTAATACAGATGGATAAATCAAGAATGAATAAATAAAGGTACCCTGTGACACAGGAGTGTTCCTCTTGTACCTACAAGCGTATATGAACTTCCTGTTGTTCACAGTTTGCAATCTATAAGTAGTAAAGATAGGAAGAAAATGAAAGCCACAGTATTACACCCTTTAATTCTAGCAGTTGCACGAGCATTGGCGTTTTATACTGACATGGATCTCTTCTCTCATGGCCTCATGCCGCAGCTCAGAATCTGAGTTTGTCTGGACATTGAAACCCCTCATCAAGTTCATCGCAAGAGCTTTTGGGGAAACACAGCCTACAGGATTGTTTAAGGGAGCAATTATTTTGCTCATAAATATTTTTGCCAGTATTTCCTAAGCTTTCCCTGATTTACCAAAGACAAGGGAACCAACAAAATTACTTTTACTCTTTCTTCTCTAGGATCTGTTTAGGGAAGGGGAAGCCTACAGCAATTTTACTCCTGATTCTGAGTCAGAGCACAGCTGCAGTAGGAAGAGTCCTACTCTCCTGCTGCACTGGAGATGATGTTTGTCTCCTTGTCTAAAAAAACAAACCCAAAAGAACTTAGATAACGGTTTTCAAGTCTAACCATTTCTGCCATCCCTTCTCCTTCAGTAACTGCTCAGAAAAGCTTGGATCATGCAACTGTGTACAGACATTAAAGGATCATTCGGTTAATGACCTTTTCATTGCACCAGCCAATGAGGAAATAGAAAAAATATGGCTTGGTTATTAGCTCTAGCCCCAAATCTTAACTCAAGGCAAGACAAGTTCTACTCCACCCTCCAACCATTATGGATCCCCAGCTCTTACTGATATTTAAATATTGCAAAAAATGTACTGGAAGCATTGCTTTTCACAGAACACAGGTAATAGGCCAAGGTGTTCTAAGGGTGAGTGTGGTAGTTTCTGTGTGAATTAGTGAATATGCCTCCATCTAATTATCTGTAAACATTTATTGTAATTCTTAAAACACAAACCATTTCTTGGATACTGTGAACATTTTACACTCTGTAGTTTCTGGACACTTGACAGAATGACATAATTTCAAGCTTCAACATCAATTAATCTTGTTACGGGTAATACTTGAAAAAGTGTTTCGGCTTTTGGTTGGCGTATTTACAATCCTATTTCCCTTAGTTATTTCTTTCAGTCCCTTAACAAATATTATTTTAAAAAATATAGGTTCTATTTTTACCATGTCATATGATACCAACTGCAATTGCACAAACATTTTAAAAGAAATTTTGTGTTGAGCCTGAAACAAAACAGCACATATGAACTCTCTTAAAAAATTTTCTGGCTCCTGTTCCAGGTATTACATGCTATACGCATATTTTGCTGAAGTACAGATTCATATCAGTAGAAAAGGAGACAAGAGTAGCATGTGTTCTTGCAAGACTTTCCGTATTTTGTTGCAGTTGCTGTAACAACCTTCTGATATAAAAACTGATGCTACAGTCTCTACCGAAAAAGATCTGTGGTCATACAGACTCTGTCTGAAATAGCAGGCAGAAGGATATAACAGCTTGGCCATAAGCTCTTACTCAGATCAGCAACTTATCCATTCGCAGTAAGGTTATGTACTGGGAAAGCTGATACACTGAATAGCATGGGCCAGGGATCCACACCCTCATGTGGAGGTCAGCGTGTAGCCAGCAGCATCACTAATTCCCCTGGTATTACTACTAAAAGTCAAGCCAAGCTGTCTAACTGACACCCTGATGTTGAACTCACTTGGTAGAAGTTTTGCTATAGTGCCATAAAGACAAAGTTTTCTGTAGGAAACTGCAGAGACTGTATAGCATTGCTAGGATACGATTTCTCAGGAGGTAATTGCTAGGCAACCTCTGCAGAAACATGTCCTACTCAATCGCTTATAGGAGGCTGAGGAACTTCCCTGGCACCTGCTGCTCCATCACACACAAGCTAAGACTTCTTGCTCATTGTAGGTCCTCAGAGTGGCACAAGTGCCACAGAGATGTTCAGAGGTTGCCACTCATCTTTTAAGGGAGCTGCCCTATAGACTCTATCTCCAAGTCTGGCATTTTTGCAGACATTTCTGACATGCTCCGAGTCTCTGAGTGTCAACACACAGCAACTGGCCGTTAATGTTCCTAACTGCTGGATGCATTTTGTGTTTTTCTTAGGTTCAGACAGTTCTAATGAAGGTTTGCACAACAGTCTTATCAACAGAAGATGAGGAACACATGGAATGAAGACCAAATCCTCACTGGTATGATTCAGTACAGCTGCTGTAAATTGCCCCCAGTTTCAAGGGTACTACTCTGTATCTTACCAGAAGGACACCTAATCATAAGTTTATGCGGCTGTGTCCAGTTAAAGGTAGAGGCCAAGATTTTTGATAATGCTTTCCTTTCCTTTTTGCCAGTGACCTCAATGTGGCTACAAAATTCACTCCCAGAGTTCGGGAAAACTGGTTACTAAAGAGTGGTTGAAAAACAAATCTGTTAGCAATTTAGATATTTGAAGAGGTGATGATAGAGAAATACATGTATATGCCAGTGAAAGATACTGAACATTTTTCTTCAATGATTCTTAACTTTTGAGGTGCTGGCATCATTGTCAACCAGCAGATTTATACATAATATTCTGTACAATTGGTAACAAAATCCTAATTTGCAATCTGCCAAGTACTGGGTGAGACACAAACCTCAAAGATTTTTATCACATTATTTCTAAATCTGTTCTTGATTTAGTTTTGTTTACAAGATAACATTTTGTGAAATTCTTGTTCCCTGCTGAAGCAGTATCTGCATATGAAAGTCTGAAAATATGTACTAACAACAGCTCCTTATGTTCTATTATAGCATTATATACTAATAGGATGCTCATTTAAAAATGGTGTGGTTTGGTGACTGGGTGGAATATGCAATTGTACATGTAAGTTCATATAAAAATTACGTTAGCCTTGCAAAGTGTTTTCATGCCTTTGAGGGAAAAAAATGTATTAAGCCCCATAAATTTTGAAAAGATTTGTTTGGTTTTAGTTTAACAAAGGGTTCCAGATAAACAACACTATAGATAAAATAGCTTTAATATTACCTACAGAATTAAAACACTGTGCAGACAGTACTCCATATCCTCTTTTACACTCTCTTAAACAACTACTTCTCAATCTTTTCCAGGTCCATCACATGTAGGGGAAACTGTGCTGCAGATTAAGACAGAGGGCCAAAGTTTCCTGCAATGTACTTGTATTTCTCATACTATGGCCTGTTCCTAAGCTCACTGCCACCCACAGCAGAAAATGTCAACACTTTCTAGGCATCACTTTATAAAAATTCCCAGAAGGGACAGCTGGAACAATACCTGTATATTGTACAGAGGCCAGCGACGTGCACCGCCAAAGTGCTAGGACTCTTACAGTGGGTAGCTTCTGATATTTCTAGGCAGATTAGGGTTCAATGGAAATATAATAGCTTCTTCTACAGTGGTGTGTTTCAAAGCCTACAGCATGTGCAGCATTCAATATCCATGTAATGCATGAACTTAAATGTATTTTTTGGAACTCGACTGATTCCCTAAGTTACTTCTGTAAACAAAACTGACAGGACTCCAAATATAAACCGTTACTGGAAAGACAAGAAGCTGTAGACAGTTCCTTTGTTTGAAATGTTCTCCCCAGAGAAGTTCATGGGAATTTTTTCATTGACTTCTGTGCTACCAAGATAGGCCTACTGAGTGAAATATGAAGTTTTTTCTATCCCAGACAACTGGCTTTCTGATGTTGTTTGGAAATTTCTAAAGTTTGAACTATAATTTTGTATCTGTCCTGGGGAAACATGGCTATATCAGGAAAATTGGTCAGACTTGATTCAATCACCAGCTACTAGAGTTTGAAAAAACAAAACAAAACTACTTTCCACTTCTCTGTTCTGGATTGAAATGCTTCACATCAGAAGCAGTGAAGACAAAATCTGTGCAATGCTGTCCCTCCTTTCATTTTAAAGACAGTTAATTTTTGCCTTTAAAGCAAAACTTCTTTGGAAGATCTGGTTATATTATACCCTCAGTCAGTCAATATGAATGTATACTTCTATGGTGGTGGTGGATTCTAACACCGTTGCACATCTCGGAAGTAGCATCTCACCTACACATAGATCAAGACTTTAGAGCAGTATTCTGAACACTTGATTACAATCTGTATCAATCTTAACGATACAAGGAACATTTTGACCCTTTTGGCCAGTGGAAGAATCTGACAGGATCTCAGCTACAATAACTGGATGCTAGAGAGATCTTTTCCTCAGAGCTTCTAATCCCACAAAATGCAACCAAAATGTGCAAGTCCACATGGTTATTCAGTGTGAAGGTAATCTAGAGCAATCATATCTATTAAAATAGAAAAGAAGGATGATGTTTTATTTAAAAAAATGGTATATCTCTGAAGAGAAATTAACTTAGAGAAGCCAGAATACTCCAGGAAGACCAAGACAGAGATACATTGCAATTTGCTTTTATGTTATGGAGCTAATGATTCCCATTACCAGCAGAGGTGCTTCAGGTGTTTCATAATAACCCTCCACCAGAAATAAACTTGCAGTGGTTTGCAACAGCTGCACCCCACCTCCCCCTAGCTGTGTCAAACAGACCTCAGTCCATCTAGAATGAGGGAAAAACTGCATTTTATGTCTAAGCCACCATAATCAATATCAGAAGGGCTTAGGTATTATGAGTGGCACACAAACATCTTAAGATAAATGCATTTTATTTTTTGTCAGTTTAGCAACTTTCTCATTGTTTTTATTATTTCTTATTTGACCACATTAAGTACTTTTTTCCCATGTAAATCTTATCTAGGGTCCTTTCCAATGACATAATGTGTTTGGAAAACTTGCTTTTCTTCAGCTGCTTTTTTTTCTTCTCCTACCTACCATTATGTAAACTAGGTAAGCTTTCAGACTTGTAGAACTAAATGATGTAAACAGGACAAGAGAAAAATAATAACTTCCTTAGATTTAGTGCATATAATTTGTACTCTGGTCAAAAAAATAATGCTTTTATTAGGCTCAAGATTTGGGATGATGGAGTTTTAGTTTCAGTAAGTTTCTGCTCTAAGGAAGGAGCCTGCTTTATTCCTTAACTATGGATTTAAATTGTCCACTTCTTTCAGAATAAATGTTAACACAAAGTTGAATAATTAAATTCTGAGATCTTCACTCCGTAGACAGAATGTGGGAATTCTGTACTGAGAGTTTCTCCTCTTCCCTGTAAAAGGTGCCTCAGTTTGAAGTGAGATTACATTTCTGAGTAAGTTGTAATCAGTGTAAACTCATTTCCAAGGCAGTCTGAGGCAAGCATTTTTCCTCAGGGAGATTTGTCATGACTTGACAGTCCCTGTGAACTCAGACAAAGGAATCTGTGCTTCAGTTTCTCATTTATAAATGAGAAACGGGAATGCTGCTTCCCTGTCCCACAGTGGTGTCAAGGAAGTAAGTACTTCAAAGTCTTCAAAACTGGTCCGTCCATCAAGTTGTAGCAATATAGGCTATGTAAATAGTATAGCTAGGTAGTGAGAATGGAAAGATGGAGCACAACACTTCAAAACTGGGGAGGTGAGATTATATTAGGCAATCAATGTAACAACATGGTAAATTCTTCTCTGCCCTGAGGCTATGAATTCATATTTCTGTTCTTAATTCCTAACTGAAAATATGCTCACTTAGGCAAGAAAATATGAACTAGATATGATGCTTGATAATAAGGACAATTTAAAACCTACATTTCACTGAACACTTAACATTTTACCCCATTTGGAATATCAGTTTTCATAGTATTTCCAGCCAATGTACATTTTTATTTAAATTGAATTAAACTTTTTAGCCACATGTGCATGCCAGTTTAAATAGTGCTGTTTGGAGAATGTTATTTTTACCTTTATTGGACAAAAAGTATCATAGGAAGTTGCCTTCCTCTGGAAATTGAACCCAGTTGGAAATAAATGCACTGGGATACAGCCAGACCTGGAAACTGTAAAATAAAAATATACTTAGCAGAGAGTTGCACATCTTAAGTGCTTCAATATTGTTATTTTTTAGGAAGACGGAATGCTTTCTGGGACTATATCCCATGAACATAACTGAACTTCACAGAATTTGTGTTATAACTCTGTATGCTTCCTTAGACAAAGCAGGTTTCTAATAGCATCCATTTTATTTCAATGGGATGAAATATTTCTTATTATTGCATCTCCTACAGTCTCCAGCCACAATCAGTGTCCCACAACACATTCTGTGTACTGAGAACGCAAGATGCGGTCTTGGCCTCATGGTTTGCAGACTACATACGCAGATGATGAGGAAAAGATACTTATCATCACCATCCTTACTTTGTGAATTGACTTAAGAGGGATTTGTATAAAGTCCTAGATTTTTACCTACATCCAAATACATACAAATAATACAGCTAACAATTCAGTATAGGTCTCTCGACTTCTAGAAGTATCTACAGATCACACACTCCAGATAAATTTCCAAACAGCAGAAGGTGCAGATTTCCCTGCAGAGCCTTATGAACAGGTCATATGAAAAATATGGCCAAAGTTAGAGGAATTTTACGGATGAAAAGTATGCCATAGGACTATTCCCCTGAAAGCTCAGAGGAACATGAAGAACTTATAGCAGGAATACATGTGCTTCCTGAAAAATAGAAATATTTTCTTTATAAATTATGGCAGTGCTTCACACCAATGTTCTTCCACATTCTTCGTGCTATTCAAATCTGAAAATATGATTCAGTAATCCTATGTTTTTAATACCTGTATTTATTTGAATATGCAACCTATGAGAATATGCATGCTTTTGCTACTTGGAAGATAATACTTTCTGTTCTTTTTTTTATTTACAGTTAAATGTTTCACAAAATACTTATTTTTGACAGCTCACTAAGGAGAAACTATGTCCCCTCATTGTACTGCTAATGAACCTCAGACAGACAACCTGTTCACCAGAGGAAACTTGGGAGTGTGCTGGCCTAACGTTATTGTATCATTGCCTTGACAATAACCTTCCAGTGGACATTATAGTTACATCTGTACTGATAATTCAGAAGGTGCCATGACATAGACCATTCTAGAGCTTTCTCATCAATATGGTTAAACTGTTAGAAGATAGTTTTGACCCAAGCCAGTCAGTTCTCTCATCCTAAAATCTGCACTTTCGATCAGACATCCTGTGGCTGAAAAATTGCTAGGCCTACATCTCTTTTGGGAGATGTGAGGTACACCACTACACTAAAAAAGTTGGGCTACAGTTATCTCAGCTGCATATTTCCTAGGTTAGATGGCTCTTAAGGTATTTCAGATTTTCACTGCTGCTTTCTATTGGCTCCAATTTTTGTGTCCAGATCTTGAAAAATAATTCATGTCAGTAGCAGTTGTGTCCCAGAGGAATCAGAGTGATTAAAAAAAATCTTGGTGCAGATTTCGGAGTAAGTCAGCAAAGATTGCTCTGAAGACCCAGTGTCTTAATTTCTTTTTCTCTAAATCTGCAAGCTAGAAGTGTTATTGATAATCTGGATATCTTTCCATTTCCTATCAATTTCACAAGACTCAGCAAATTATTAACAAGTAAGATGCTAGCTTAAAGAGAGTGACTTGTGAAGCTGTGGGATTGGTTCTTTCCTTCCAGCCTTTTTTTTTTTCAATGTTTCATGTTTTAAATTTTTGGGAGCTCACTCTGGCAGCATGTCACCAACATGACGGGTGAAATTGGTCTGCAGGAAGAGAAACCGTATCCTTCTTAGTTAGCACTGTATGGTGGGTTGACCCTGGCTGGACACCAGGTACTCACCAAAGCCATTCTATATCATTCTCCCTCCTCGGCTGGGCCTGGGAGAGAAAATATAATGAAAGGCTCATGTGTCGAGACAGGGACAGGGAGAGAACAGTCACCAATTTCTGTCACCAGCAGAACAGACTACACTTGGGTAAAGTAGTTTAATGTATTACTAATCAAATCAGAGTAGGGTAATGAGAAATAAAAACTAAATCTTGAAACACCTTCCCCCCACCCCTCCCTTCTTCCTGGGCTCAACTCTATTCATTGTTTTCTCCGCCTCCTCCCCCAGAGGGATGAAGGGGGATGGGGAATGGTGCTTGTGGTCAGTTCATCACACATTGTCTCTGCTACTCCTTCCTCCTTAGGGGGAGGGCTCCTCACACTCTTCCTCTGCTCCAGCTTGGGGTACCTCCCACAGGAGACAGTCCTCCATGGACTTCTTGAACATGAGTCCTTCCCATGGGCTGCAGCTCTTCACAAACTGCCCCAGCGTGGGTCCTTTCCACAGGGTGCAGTCCTTCAGGAACAGACTGCTCCAACGTGGGTCCCTCTTGGGGTCACAAGTCCTGCCAGCAAATCTGGTGGTGTCCTCTCTCCATGGGTCCACAAGTCCTGCCAGGACCCTACTACAGCATGGGTTTCCCATGGGGTCACAGCCTTCTTTGGGTCCATCTATCTGCTCCAGCATGGGGTTCTCCATGGGCTGCAGTGGATATCTGCTCCACTGTTGACCTCCATGGGTTACAGGAAGACAGTCTGCCTCACCATGGTCTTCTCCACAGGCTGCAGGTGAATCTCTGCTCCAGCACCTGGAGCACCTCCTTCTTCCCTGACCTTGGTTGCTGCAGGGTTTCTTCTCTCACATATTCTCACTCCTTGCTCCACTGCTGTTTCACACGGGTTTTTTTTCCCCTTCTTAAATGTGTTATCCCAGAGGTGCTACCACCATCACTGATTGGCTTGGCCTTGGCCAAGGTTCCCCATCAATACTTTGACATTTTGTAAAACTCTAAGATTTCAAAATTAAGTGTGAAATTTTTCAAGCATGGGTTCATTGATAAATCTCCCCAACTCATACACATGAATGTGAGGGGAATTCTGGTTCCACTGAAGTCAAGCAATTCCCGTCAAATGCCATTAATTTCAGTAGATGACGGAAATTTTTCTTCCCAGTAAATTCTCCCAAATCAGCTAAACCATAGGACCTTTCAGATCTCAGTGGAAGAGGAAACCACAGCAGTAGTGGAAGTGCAGGGTGTCTACACCACCGCATTCAAGGTATGATGCATATGAAAGTGGCTACAGGATTTAGTAAGTTTGCAGCTTTCACTTCAAGTGCCAATGTATTCAGATGAAAAGTTGACCTCTAAAGTGGAGTTGTTCTTTCTTGTGTATGAATTCCAGGTTTCTTGTGATTAAAAATAAAAGAACAGGTTAATAAAAAAAATGAGAAGTTTAGATTCTGAGAAAACAGAGAATGTTTAGATTTATCAAGAACACTTTTCAAAATACATTTGTATTTTCAAATGCACTTTTTGTCAACTTATAGCTCTAATACACTATAGTCAAAATGTGTGGATTCCAATGTCCTTTGAAAGCAGAGATGATTGTACCATGACCACTAGAATCCATGAAGTATGAGTTAGCTTTTCATAAATCTAACAAGTATGGAACTGCCTTGAAAAGGCATATTATATGAAAAGTCCATGTTGATAATCTGCAAACCAAAGAAGTCCTGTACCTACTCTGCCAATTTTTCTAAGGAAGAAACACAATAAAGGGAAGAAATGAAGAAGTGGCACACAGGAAATACTGCTGTGCCAAGAAATATTGTCAGTCTACTCAAAAGAGACATTTGACAGGAGTCTGTGTCCACACCACAGCTTCTGTCCTTAATAATTCCTGTGTATCTACTTTCCTTCTGAAGAACTACATGGGTGAGACTAAACATAGACATTCGTATGTTTATTGTGTTAGGTATCTGGAAAATATTTTAACATTAGTTTTTCAATTCTTTCTTAGCCCAGCAGGGAATGTGTACATGCTGTTTCTGTATCCATTTTATATGTAGGCCTTCAAGAAGGGTGCAAGAAAATGATTACTCAGTCTTTCAGAGTGCGTCACTGGCAATGCCTTCAGCAGTACCCACTTACATTCTGTGCTCCACTCAGTATTTTACATAACTATATCAAATAGATATATGAGTTATAATTAAAATTGATGGGTTGGTCTGTTCACTTTTTTTTTTTTTTAATCAGCTTACTAGAATAGCGTTAAGAATAACAAAAAGCTTAAGAGAAGACAGAGAGAAACAAATGTGGATGCAATCGGAAGAGGCGCCACCAGGAGAGCTGAACAGAAGTTCTAGGGACTGAGGGAAAAAGCTGTTCTGTGACTTCCTGCAGTCAGTAAGTGACCGACTTAAGCAACTAAGGTCATTAACTTTCGGCAAGTTATTGAAAAGTATCCTTCTATTATGCTTCCACACTGGAGGCCAGGAGCAAATGTTACTTCTCTGTTTCAGCATCTCCGTTGGGTGACCCTGATTGTAAGATTTATGTTGGCTTAAGCATGCCTTGGAAGAATAATAACCAGCCCAGAGAAGTACAGAAAGTGCGAATTAATAATCGGAACCTCTATGGACAATGCTACTAAATGAATGGACTAATGGTGTAACCAGCAACAAATGAGAAAGGAAGTGCAGGAGAATTACAGGGGAAAAGAAGAAATAATCCATTAAATAATCCTGCTTTGTCATCCTTCAATGTGCCCATATGATGACAAGATTCTTCAGGATTTGATATGGATTTCGAAGTAACTTTTATTCCAGCTGGCTTGGTTGTTTATCTCCTGCTCCTTGAAAAACCTAGAAGTGCATGAAATGCCATCTGAAGGTCATCTGAACGCAACTCAAGTAAGTGATATTCAATCTCTGATCTCAGCCAGAGTGTAATTTTTTATTTAAGGCAGAAGCTTGCATGAAGTTTGAAAAAAATGAATAAATGTAAACTGAGATCTGTCTTATTCCAGAGACAATATGATTTTTTTCAGGTCAAGATATGTGAATTTTCCATTAAAACTTGATATATTATGGAATTATTAGTTCTTTGCTCATGAGAGTTCATCCAATCTCACTGTCAGAGCATGCAATGTAGGAGGAAAGCCTGATAGATTCAAGATGCTCATCTGAGCAAAAACACTTGGGTCTGTCTTTGCTGCATCCTTCACTACTCATTAAGGCAGAGACCTGAGGGCAAAGTAGACCTCTACATCCCACCCAGACCATGTCTGAAAGTGGCCACCCTTGTTGCTGAGAGGAGTGGGGGGAAAGAGAGGCAGACTGTATTTCTCTCCACCACTCTAAGCTGTGACATGAACTGTTGTCAGCTTTCCCATAGACCTCCAAGGTTCTGAATGAAAGATTGAAATAGAATGGCAAAGTGTTTTGAAAAAATTTCCATCAGAAATTTACTTAACTGTATCAAAACAAATTATTGATGCCCCAATTACTTTTAATCATACGGCGTTTACAGTACTGTGGAAGAAACAATTGGGTAGTCTAGAATCATGATTTAAATAATCACATTGTACTGTCTTGATTGCAACTGGTTTTTCCTTAGTTCCCCCCCCTTCTCAATTTTATCTGCACTAAGAAACAGCTAAGTCAAAGTCTTGACTACCTCCACCCCCTGTGTTTCTCTGTTACTACAGTAGAAACAATGAACAGATGAAAAACAGAATCCTTTTCCCAACAGGTCAATCTCAAATTGTACTCCAGAGGGCACCCATGAATGAATGGCAAATGGCCATTCAGAGAGTTGCCAAATACCATTAATCAATGCACCAGTGTGGCAAAATCGAGCTTTGTGACAAGCATGATTTAATCTATTGTTTGGTAATCAACCTCATCTATGGACATTCTGTAATTCTTATAAATCCAAGAATTATTGTTAGTCTTTTAGAGCAGAACAGTGCAAGAATGCCTCACTTAACAATCACATATTGCTATTTTCTTCAGTCAAAGAGGTAACCATTTCATAATTATTTGAGAGAACAGATTATGTCAGCTGGACCTAACAGTGCATGCTTTGTCTCATTGAATACTGCTTTCCCCCAACCAACCCTTCCAAACCCCTGTGCAATCTTCACGTTGAAAGTTGCTCACTAGGAGAAATGGATAATAATGCCATTCATCCACTCTCTGATTCAGATTTAATAATGAGAATGACTAACCCCCCAATTAAAGGGCAAAGCTACTTTCACTGTTTATTGTTCCTGTGATTTACAACCTAGTACCATAAAATACGCAAAGTCAAAAAACCCCAAAACCTTTCTGGTCAGTATGCAATAGTTAGTGGATTATTTCATACTTGACGTTATCTTCTGAATGAAGACAAACTATCCATTTGATGAAGGAAGGAGTGAATCATTTTGTCTGTTTTAGAATGTGCACTCTCAAAATTTTTAAAATATTCCAAATTTATATTGAGACACAATCTGAGGATGAAACTCTCACTTGTAATATTACGTATTGCAAAGTAAGAAGCTATAAAACAAGATGCTTTCAAAGACTTAAAAGCTTGCTCCTAAAGAAAATGGAAATATCAGTAGAAAATACGAGCACTTGTTCAGATAATGCAAATGTAGTTTTGCAAGTGTAAACTGGTAGACCCAATGAAAGTGTTTTTGTTAGCAAAATGAAATGCATTCCTCCGTTTTCCACAGCACAGCTTTTCTTTTAAGCTTGCTTATCAATGCCCATATTGCGATCATAATTCTTGCATTATTCAAAATATTATTTTACTTCTCATATCACTTGCAGACATAAATTGAAATTGCTATCTGTCTGTGATGCAAATTAGGATTGGAAAATTGCATGATCCAGATAGTTGAGTACATCTGTGGATTAAAAACTTTGCTTGTCTTAGTAGGCATTACAGTGGAATAATTTCTTCAGGGCTTCACTGGTCCGCTGAATTACCTTTTTTAAAATTTGGCCTATTGTAATCAGCACTGGTTTTCTGAAGCAAGGAAGTAACTGCAGGGATATTACAAAAAGAAGGGACAAGTATCACAGATGGAAAGATGCCTTACTTTCATACACCGAATCCAGAGGCTCAATCCGTTGCTGAAACATAGGTGTTTAACTCTCATTCTTAGGTGCTCTGGGCTGCCTGGGGCAACTTGGGGCTGTCAGACGCAGCAGAAAATCTCTGCCCTTTGGAGCAGCAACTGAGAACCAGAAGAGATAGCTAAGACATGAGTGCCCACATATGGAGAGTGAAACGAAACACACAGTGCTGGTAGACGCTCTATCGATATCTTATACAGATAAAATAAAAGCCAGGCTTTAGGAATCAGACTGTGTCATTAGTGAAGTAAATAGAAAACAGGGACTGATTTGTTCTTTGAAAACAATGTAGGTTGCATGGAGAGAGACAAAAAGACAGAACTCAGCTTCTGAAATTTGAAAGGGACAGAAAAAGAGGTAGAAGAGTCATGGGCTTTTTGTTTCTAACTACCTTGACCTGATATTTCTTTTTTAAAATAAACAAAGTTGGTTTCAGTGAGACTTCCTCTGTGATGAGCAAATATGATTAAAATAAATGAATCAAATTAGCTTTTCACAGCTGTTGTATCAGAATATAACAATATCCAGAGTCATAGAATCATAGAATCATAGGTTGGAAAAGACCTCTAAGATCATAGAGTCCAACTATCCACCCAACACCACTATGCCTACTAAACCATGTCCTGAAGTGCCACATCTACACGTTTTTAAACACCTCCAGGGATGGAGACTCCACCACATCCCTGGGCACCCTGTTCCAATGCCTGACCACTCTTCCAGGAAAGAAATTTTTCCTAATATCCAATCTAAACTTCCCATGATGCAACTTGAGGCCATTGCTTCTTGTCCTATCGCTAGTCACCTGGGAGAAGAAATCAACAGCTCCCTCACTACAACCTTGTTTCAGGTAGCTGTAGAGAGCAGTAAGGTCCCCCCCTCAGCCTCCTCTTCTCCAGACTAAACAGCCCCAGCTCCCTCAGCCCCTCTTCATAAGACTGTTCTCTAAACGTCTCACCAGCCTCGTTGCCCTCCTCTGGACACTCTCCAGCCCCTCAGTGTCCTTCTTGTGGTGAGGGGCCCAAAAATGAACACAGTACTCAAGGTGTGGCCTCACCAGTGCCGAGTACAGGGGCACGATCACCTCCCTACTCCTGCTGGCCACACTATTCCTGATACAAGCCAGGATTCCGTTGGCCTTCTTGGCCACCTGGGCAGACTGCTAGCTCATGTTCAGCTGCCTGTCGACCAACACCCCAAGGTCCTTCTCCACCAGGCAGCATTCCAGCCACTCCTCCCCAAGCCTGTAGCATTGCATGGGGTTGTTGTGACCGAAGTGCAGGACCCAGCATTGGGCCTTGTTGAACCTCACAGAGTTGGCTTTGGCCCATCGATCCGGTCTGTCCAGATCCCTCTGCAGAGCCTTCCTACTCTTGAACAGATAGATGCTCCCACCAACTTGGTGTCATCTGCAAACGTACTGAGGGAGCACTCAGTCCCCTCATCCAGATCATTGATATAGATGTTAAACAAGACCAGACCCAAAACTGAGCCCTGGGGAACATCATCTGTGACCGGACGCCAGCTGGATTTAACTCCATTCACCAGCACTCTCTGCACTTGGCCATTCAGCCAGTTCTCTATCCAGCAAAGAGTACACCCATCCAAACCATGGGCAGCTAGTTTCTCCAGGAGGATGCTGTGGGGAACAGTGTCAAAGGCCTTACTGAAGTGCAAGTCGATGACCTCCACAGCCTTACCTTCATCCAATAGGCAGGTCACCTGGCCATAGCAGGAGATCATGTTGGTCAAGCAGCACCTTCCTTTCATGTACCCTTTCTGGCTGGGCCTGATCCCCTGGTTGTCCTTCACATGCCTGGTGAGTTCACTCAGGATGAATCACTCCATAATCTTCCCCAGCACTGAGGTCAGGCTGACAGGCCTGTAGTTCCCGGGATCCTCCTTCCCGCCTTTCTTGTAGATGGGTGTTACACTGGCTGTCCTCCAGTCATCTTGGACCTCCCCTCTTAGCCAGGACTGCTGATAGATGATGGAAAGTGGCTTGGCCAGCTCCGCTGCCAGCTCAGTCAGCACTCTTGGGTGGATCCCATCCAGCCCTATAGACTTGTAATTTTCCAGGTGGCATAGCAGGTTGTTAATTGCTTCCTCCTGGATTATGGGAGGTTTGTTCTGCACTCCTACCCTATCTTTCAGCACTAGGGGCTGACTATCCTGGGAATAACTAGTGTGACTATTAAAGACTGAGGCACAGAGGCATTACGTACCTCAGCCTTTTCGTAATCCTTGTTGACAATATTCCCCCTCACATCCAATTAGGGATGGAGACTCTCTTTGACCCTCTTTTAGTCGTTAATGTGTTTGTAAAACCATTTTTTGTTGTCCATTACAACAGTGGTCAGCCTGAGTTCTAGCTGGACTTTTTCCTTTCTAACTTCCTCTCTGCATGACCTAACAAGACCCCTGTGCTCATCTTGAGTCTCCTGCCCTTTCTTCCATAGGTGGTAGACTCTCCATTTTTTCTTCAGTCCCAGCAAGAGCTCCCTGTTCAGCCAGGCCAGTCGTCTTCCCTGCTGGTTCGTCTTGCGGCACATGGGGACGGCCTGCTCCTGTGAGTTTAAGACTTCCTCCTTGAAGTCAATTATTTTGGCAATAATGATGAAACCAATGGCAGTACGTGATCAAAGTAAATGATACACAGGTGCAGGTACAGAACCTAGAATCACAGAATCATAGAATGCTTTGGATTGGAAGGAACCTTTAAAGGTCATCTAGCCCAACCCCCCTGCAGTGATCAGGGACATCTTCCATTAGATCAGCTTGCTCAGAGCCCTGTTCAACCTGGCCTTGAATGTTTCTAGGGATGGGGCCTCCACTAGCTCTCTGGGCAACCTGTTCCAGTGTTTCACCACCCTCACTGTAAAAAATTTCTTCCTTATACCTAGTCGAAATCTACCCTCCCTCAGTTTAAAGCCGCTACTCCTTGTCCTATCACAATAGGCCTTGCTAAAAAGATTGTCCCCATCTTTCCTATAGGTCCCCTTCAGGTTCTGAAAGGCTGCAACAAGGTCAAATAAGGTCAAATAAGGTTTGACAAAAACCAATCTTCTTTTATTGTTAAAAGAATGTTTCTTGCCAATGTGACCAGCATATCATGTATTTAGATCTTTCATTCCTTTTAAAACTGTACACAGTTTTATATCACTATTCTCGTTTTGTTGGTGTTTTCTGGAAGTCATAGAACTCAGGTGTCCAGTCTATGGTGCATACTAATACTGATATTACCCTGTTTAGGAAATTCTTAATACTAGATCAGATGTTCACAGCTTACATGTGAAAATTTGGAGAGGAAAAAAATTCATTTCCCAGCATTTTGTATTGCTGAGATCCATGTATACAGCTGAAAGAAAATGAATATATTATCAATCCCCAGGCTAGGTAATTTTGATGTTTGTCAGAATATAACTATCTACATTGTACAGCTACAAAATAGGCTGGTTTTGTCCCCAGGCCATGTCATGTTTAATAAGACCATGAGTAATTTCTAATTTTTGAACTTTTATGCCTCCAAGATATTTAATAGTTGTTATTATCTATTTCCTCTTTCTCTGGTTTATTTTCAAAGGTATATTCAGTACAAATCCTTGAATCAGTGTCGAGAAAATATTGAAAGCCTAAGTGAAGTATTGGCAATATATGAGGAAAAAATAACGGAACCACAGAGTTGCTGAGGTTGAAAGGATATCTTGAGATTGACTAGTGCAGCCCACTGCCTACTCAAGCAGGGTGAGCTAGAGCAGGTTGTCCAGGACCATGTTCAGTCTGGTTTTGGATATCTTCATGAATGCAGACTCCACAACATCTCTGGGCAACCCGTTCTAATATTTTATCACCTTCACAGTAAAAAAAAAAAAAAAATAAAATAGTTTTCTTGTGTTCAGATGGAATTTCATGTGTTTTAATTTGTGCCCATTGCCTCTTGTCCTATCAAGTGGCACCACTGAGAAAAGACTTGCTCCCTCATGTTCATTTTCCCCCATCAGGTATTCGTACACATAGATAAGATCCAGCTGAGCCTTCTGCACTCCAGGATGAACAGCCCCAGCTCTCAGCCTCTCCTTCATAGGACAGGTGTTTCAGTCCCTAGATCATCTTCACAGCCCTTTGCTACACTTAATCCAGTATATACCTGTCTTTCTTATACTGGGGAGCCCAGCACTGGACTCAGCACTCCAGATGTGTCTCACCAGTGCTAAGCACAGTAGAAGGGTCATGTCCCTCAATCTTATGGTAGTGTTCTGCCTAATGCAGCCCAGAATGCTGTTGGGCTGCTTTGCTGTGAGGGAACATTGATGGTTCATTGTCACTCTCTTGTCTGCCAAGGCTACTTTGCAGATGGTGAGTCCAGAACCTATACTGGAATATGGGATTATTCTTCTCCAAGGGCAAACTGAGTACTTCCCTTTTTTGAATTTAATGAGTTTGCTGTCAGACAATTTCCCCAGTCTGTTGAGGTCCTTCTGAAGAGCAGTGCCCCCATTTGGTGCATACGTCACTTCTCACAGTTTTATATCACCAGAAAAATTGGTGAGGGTACACTCTGTCTCATCCCCCAGGTCATTAACGAAAATGTAAACAGTGTTGGCCACAGTATCAGTCCCTACAGTGCACCACTGATGACTGGTCTCCATCTCGTCTTCATGCCACTGACAACAACACTCTGGGCCCAGCCATTCAACCAATTCTTAGTCCATCAGAATGTGCACTTACCTAACCCATATTTTAGCTTATCTATGAGGATGATGTCGGAAACAGTGCCAAAAACCTTAGTAAAGTCAACAACAACCAAAGCTCTCCTCTTATCCATCAAGATAGTCAGCTCATTGTAGAGGGCTATCAGGTTGGGAAAGCACTGTAAATCCATTCGAACTACTCCTGATCACCTCCTTGTCCTTCATGTATTTGGAAATGGGCTCCAGGATTACTTGCTCTATCACCTTCTTAAGGACTGAGTACAGGCTAACCAGGCTGTAGTTCCCTGCATCTCCCTTTTGGTCCTTCTTGAAGAGGAACCTCTCCTGGTCACCATGAGCTTTCAAAGACAGTTGGGGGTGGCCTCAACTGGTGACATGAGCCAGCTCCTTCAGCAGCTTGTCAGGCCACATGGACTTCTGTGTGTTCATTTTAAGTGTTTCCTAACGTCATCGTCCTCCACCAAGGGCAAGTCTTCCTTTCTACAGACTGAAGGACTGATTTACTTGTAGGTGATCTAGCTGCCTAGTATTATTTAACATCATGGGAATTTTAAATTGATTTTTTCCATGTTTATGCATGTGGCAGAGAGAGATTTTGTTCAATAAACTTGAACAACAAAAAACCCATCCACCTTGCAAGCTTTCATGAAGTACAGGCAAGGCTGCAATACATAGAAGTGTTGGAAAAAGACAGAAAATAAATGATATCATTTAGGATATCCAAAATTAATAAGTAACTAAATTTCAAGACCACTGCTATAAGTGTCTTTTGTTCCCTTGTGCATTACCTTCTTTTAACTTACCTTTCATAGTTCTTTCAGACTGAAATCAGCTCATTACCAAGACAGATGTTTGAGAGTTTTTTTAAGAAGACAGCCATTTACTTGCAAATGCATTGTAAAAACCCTCTCAGTTCAAAGTGCTGGATAAATACAGTTGTGCAAAATTCACATTTTCAAGTCAGTATACAAAATGACATGAAGTTATTGCAAGATTCTGAAACATGAATAGATCAAATAAACTCAATCTTCTGCCAGACCTTGTTTCCTTTAGCATACATCTTATTCAACTAGCATTATCAAACTTCAACATAGATGCAGAAGCATGAGGAAGAAGAAAAAATTTCTCTGAGTATTACCATATTAGAATTAAATGGTTTAAAATTAGTGTCAGGGAAATATAATCTTAATCCAGATGAATCTGCCAGATCCAAAACTGCACTCAGTCTAGTAAAGTAGGAATGAGTTTTAGCTCAGATAATTACAGTTATGCTGACTTACAAGACTCCTGGAGCTGTCCATAAGTAACATACCTATACACTTTTCTACTGATCTATGGGCTTTTTAACAGCAATATATATATATCTGAAAAAGAGTAATAACACAATATATAATGTCATTAATAGTTGTAAAAGGAGATATTTATAATCCCCTCAGTGTTACAGCCTGAAGATAATTTTGTGATGAGTAAAACTGTCTCCAGTGTAAACCAGGAACCAAATGGCAGAAGAACTGGCTTTTAAGGACTGGAAAACTTGACTTATCTGAAAAGTGCTTCAAGGCCAGAACGATATGAATAATGTTTAACTTGCAGCTGTTATGAATCCGGTTGGACTGCCAACGCGTTGAGTGCTAGTGTTACCACCCTATTCCCTTCTGATCTAATTTCTTTAACATCTGATGGATATCATTATAATGTGCCCCTCAGGACAGTTCTGTTTTCACTTAATCAAGAAAAAGCAGTCAAATATTTCTCAGTAGACCCCAGCTATGCATTACCACCTATCTTCACCTTTTTGAGGCATTACTGAATTTCAGAAATTCCCATCACATTTGCTTTCCCAGAGAGGTTACACAGAAGGTTGGGTCTAGGCTTCTGTGAAGTGTTGCAAGTAAAAGCCATGGCTGTAGCTGTACTTCAAGCAGATTCACCACTTTATGTGTCTTGTGTGGTAACAACACTCTCTGGCTGCTAGCAAGGACTGTGGTCTCCTCAGTATGCTCCATTCTACTAATGTAAGAGGATGAAAAGAGCAAGTGTGTATCCCACACTTCTCCCCACCCTGCTGGTGTAACAAATACCTCTATGACAAGTGCAATTTCCTTGTCTATGCGGGCTCATCTCACTGATGATTCCTCAAAGAGGTCTGAAGAGCCTAAAGATGGCACCTGAATTGACTGTAACACACCTTGGCATTAAGCTCACCCAGGCATCCAGAGGCTAGGCCGCTATTTGTCTCACACCACAGAAATGCAGGCATCAGATAGAAACCTTTGCTAAATAAAGGATGCAGCTGGAAGGGGGATATGTGAAGCTATAGACCACAAAGGACGTGCTGCAGACCTGAAAACCTGAAAAAGAGGTAATATATACAATCGTTACAGCAAAACAGGAAAGAATGGGGAAGCAGTTCTGTTCTGCCTAACTGCTAAAAATAGTGTATTTGCTAAAAATTGTCTATTTGCTTATAACTTTAATTCAATAAATTACACTGAGAAAATTGCAATACCTCATATTCTCGCAAATACACACCTCTATAGAGTAATGTTTCTATGTGTGCTTATAGTGAGAGTGGGAAAACCTTATGCATAATTAATAAGTTACGACGAATAAACACCAACTAAAACCACAGGCTTTTAACTGACCGACTTCATTACAAATATTTAAATAATCCTGATCTTCCTTTAGCTAAAACTGAATAGAATTAGCTTTGCAATTATAGTTATACTGGGTCAAAAATAAAAAGAAATTAATGTATGCAGACATTACTTTTGAGCACAATCACAGAACCATAGAATAGTTTGGCTTGGAAGGGAACTTTAAAAGTCATCTAGTACAACTCCCCTGCAGTACATCTTCAGCTAGCTTAGGTTGCTCAGAGCCTCGTCCAACTTGACCTTCAATGTTTCCAGGGATGGGATACCTACTACCTCTCTGGGCAACCCCTTCCAGTGTTTCACCACTCCCTCACTGTAAAAAAAAATTTCCTTATATCCAGTCTAAATCTATTCTCTTTTGTTTTAAAACCATTACCCCTCGTCCTGTCACTACAGGGCCTACAAAAAAGTCTGTCCTCATCTTTCCTATTGGCCCCCTTTAAGTACTGAAAGCAACAATAAGGTCTCCCTGGACCCTTCTCTTCTCCAGGCTGAACAGCCCCAACTCTCTCACCCTTTCCTCACAGCAGAGCTGTTCCAGCCCTCTGACCTTTTTTGTGACCCTCCTCTGGACCCACTCCAACATGTCCATGTCTTTCCTGTGCTGAGGGCTCCAGAGATGGATGCAGGACTCCAGGTGCGGTCTCACGAGAGCAGAGCAGAGAGGGTCAGAATCACCTCCCTCGACCTTCTGGCCATGCTGCTTTTAATGCAGCCCAGGATACGGTTGGCCTTCTGGGCTGCGAGTGCACATTACTGGCTCATATCCAGCTTTTCATCCACCAGCACTCCAAGTCCTTCTCAGCAGGGCTGCTCTCATTCCTTTCATCCCCCAGCCTGTACCAGTATCGGAGGCTGCCCCAGCCCATGTGCAGGACCCTGCCCTTGGCCTTGTTGAACCTCATGAGGTTCACACAGGCCCATTTCTCGAGCTTGCCCAGACCTCTCTGGATGGCATCCTGTCCCCTTGGGTGTGTCAACTGCACCACTCAGCTTGGTGTCATCTGCTAACTTTCTGAGGGTGCACTCGATCTCATTGTCTATGTCATTGATGAAAATATGAAACAGCACCTGTCCCAGTACAGACCTCTGAGCGACACGACTTGTCACTGATCTCCATCTGGACATTGAGCCATCAACCACTACCCTCTGGACGTGACCATCCACACAATTCCTCATCCACTGAACAGCCCAGCCATCAAAGCTATACCTCTCCAGTTTACAGAGAAGGGTGTCGTGGGGGACCATGAAAAGGCCTTACAGAATTTCGGATAGACGACATCTGTAGCTCTTCCCTTGTCCACTAATGTAGTCACTCCATCACAGCAGGCTACTAGGTTGGTCAGGCAGGACCTGGCCTTGGTGAAGCCTTACTGGCTGTCTTGAATCACTTCCCTGTTCTGCGTGTGCCTTAGCACATCTTCTAGGAAGGTCCGTTCCATGATCTTCCCAGGAGGAGTTGAGGCTGACAGGTTTGTATTGTCCAGGGTCCTTCTTTATACCCTTTTTAAAAATGGGTGCAATGTTTCCCTGTGGTCCAGTATTTCTTAATAAAAGAGTCTTTTCACCACCTCTAATTCTCAAATTATGCAGATGCTCCACTAATTTCACCTTTTGGGGGAAGCTCTTGGTACTGGTCGTGACACCACCAACAGGTCAAAACCATGCTTGCTCTTGTTCCCATAAAAGTCTGTCGCAAGTGTTGATACATTTTAAACCTAGGAAATACCTGTTCTCAGGCAAATTAATAAAAGCTTGCTAATTTGTTTGATACATTTACTACACTCTCTTTTGCTGAATCTCTTGGAATTATCCCCCAGCTGTGTGAAACACTGTAATGTCAGAGATGAACAAACTGAGAGCACGAGCGGGAATGTCCTCTGCTACAGATGCTTCCTTGCCAGTTCCTAACCAGTTTAGCAAAAGAATGAGTAAAAAATGGAGGGGCCAAGAACATACCTAATTTTATTTTGCTTCAAGGAGGATACTGAGAAAAGGAATCTCTGGGGAGAGGAGTCTGGAAGGTGAAAAAGGAAAAGGAAGGAAAGATGAAACAGGTAATTTAATTTATCTTGCATTTAGTAGTTACCAAATTCTTAATCTTTGACTTGCAATCTATTTGGAATAATAATGATCATCATCATTATCATCATCTCATACATCTAAACAGTAGCACTTGAATTTTAAAGACAGGCAGGCTAAAACTTACTAAATACTGGTTTTACCCTTTCTATACAATTATATTTCTGAATGTGTCCTGTGCTGTGTTATTTATGGTGAATGAGGGCAGAGTGACAGCTGGTAAAAATGAACTGCTTAAAAAAAACCGTTTATATTAGCTTTTATGCACAATATAAAGACTGGTGCCATAGGTCTTGAGGCTGACATCTCAGTGTCCAAATTATTATGGTTTGTTAACAGTGTTCTTCCAAGGAACAGAGTGAGAGACATTTTTGCTAAAATACAATAAAACAAACAGAATTTTATGAGACTAGGAAAAGGTATGTAGATAAATCCACATCGTTCCATATGTATGTCATCATATAGTGGATGCTAAGAGACGCCTCAGGGAATGGTTTAAAGAAAAATAGAGTACCATATTAGGTAGCCTAAATATACAAGCTCAGATTAATATTGCTGCTTCCAAATCTGTGTGTTTTTTGGTGTAGGTGAGAGGCAGCATTCTGGAAAAAAAATCACCCAAACCCCAAACCATCCTTAATGGTACTTTTGGAGCATAAAAATAAAGTTATAAAGTTTATGCTGATTATACTGTGATGTGGTCATACAAAGACATATGGCAGGTAAACAAATTGTAAAATTTAAATTAAAATTACTTTTAGTACCAAAGAGACTGTACAGGGCAAATTTCACCTGAGAATTTAAATTCTCTTTTATTTAGTGTATGAGATAAAGGTAGTATTTCTCACCCACTTTTTTGCAGAAGTGCATCACAGTTCCTTACCCATTCATCCTGTTTTAACTAAATTACTTCAGTTCTGAATGGGATCTGGGATACATTTTATTTAGTGTAATTCATCCTAAATTCATGGTGATTATCTCAAACACTCCCAATACTATCCTTTTCACATAAATATACTTTTTAATATTTTTAACCATGACTCACCACAGATACTGTAAGACTGAATAAGGAAGGCTGAATGAATTCCTCTTTCATTACAGGAACAAAGACAAGTATAAAAGAAGAGTTTCAAATACATGAATATTAAGAAAAAAAACAGATTTCCCCTTTAGAGAGAAGTTTCTGGGCCATACATTGAATCACTTTTTTTCTAAATTGAGAACTTTCCTTCAAAAAGGAAGTGATCCTTGCATAACTAAACTGTGATTTAATGAACCAGACAGTTCAGATTTAATTGCAGGTACAAAATCATGTTTCCCTCTGGAAACAAGAAGAAACATATTAGACTTTCTACTCATACAAAATGCCTCATAAGGACAAAAATCATCTAGATCTGTGCAAAAACTCCATTTATACAACAGAATTGTAGTGCTGTAGGGAAAACATGATACGATTTAAAAGCATATTTTATTCACTGAATCTTCAAAGTAAAAGAGGAATGGAGACATAGGGCTACTACGTTTTTTATTCTTTTTTTCCTACAAATAGTAACTTTGTCTGAAAATCAAGATCCCCTGTTATTTTTTTTCTTTATCACAACAAAATATACTTTGTTGTACCTACAGCCATTTGCTATAATGTTCATTGCCGTATCAAGAAGAAGGGATAAACTTTTCAAGCAGCCAAGGGTGGTGAATCTTCAGTCAGTTCCACGGATAAGTAGTTCTTCTTTCTATGAAAAAAATCGAATTAGTCTGGTGGTTTTCCCAAATAATTTATGTCATTTTTCAAATAACTTTGCTATGGAGATGTTTTTTGATTTAAAACTTTGTTTCCCAGTGTGTTTCTATTAAATATTGTCCTAAAACAAATAAACAAAAGTTGTATTTTTCATATTCATTTATCATGTGCATCACTAATACCTATGATAAAAGATTTCCTTCTGCCAAAGACATTCAACATTAGAGAGCTCAGTCTAAAAATCTTCTCTAACTTATTTGTTGATGAGTTTAAGTTCTAATGAGTATCTTATGTTAAGTTATCATTTTGTTAATATGCTATTTTTTGTACTTAGAATTATTTAGAAACTGCTTTCATCTAGATGTTCATTCTTAATACAAGGAATAATCTCGGGCAATAGACAGCTGGAAATCCAAATAGGTCAGTAAAAAAGAACAGATAAAAGCTACATATCACCATTATATAGATGAAGCCAGAAACTCATCACAATTGGAGCACAGATATTTTTATGAATTAGATATTTAAATACATTTGCAGCCACTGGTAGTTTTTTTTCTGTGTACTGCAACCAATTCAGCTTTCCATTCTTTAAATGTTTGTTCTGTTCAAAAAATACACAAAACAAGTTATTCCTGGCTGCAGAAGGCCTTTTATAGGCATTTGACAACTAAGGTTTGAAAGAATCTGAATGGATTCATTCTACAATGAAAAAGACCGAAACTGACCAATATGGTCAAATTGTCAGTTAATTTGATAAACTACAGTTATTAGACACAAAAGTAGAGAATGCTACATGCATTTGTATTAAATATGTTGCCTCTATATTTGAGGGGAATCATAATGAAACAGGCATACACTTCAGCATTACTAAAAGAAAGTACTGAAGATTTCGGTAGTTAGTTGTCATTCCAACTTTAGCTCAGAAACAGTGTTGAGAGGCCTAACCTGAGCACAACTCCCTCTGCAAATCAAGGTGTTACTGTCCTGGTTCATTTCCAAATTTCCAAATGGAAAACAAGTAATTTTAGTTTAGGTAATAATTAAGTACTTACAATAAACACAGCCACCTTATGTATCGGAATAAAACCTGATGATGAGGTCACTGTAAGTGGAAGCTGAATACAAATATTTTGACACAACTGTAAGAAAACAACTGGAAGACTGTTTATACTTAGAAAGTCTGACTGATGCATTAGAACAAAAATATTGCCAATTTCTGTCACCGGAAAAGGAATTTACACAGTGGCACATCATTTTACATTTTAACTGCAGCCTGTTGCTTCTGGGAAATCAGACTAAACAAGGTCCTACCCACAGTGTAGATAGGTCACATTAATTACCAAAAGTATACAGAAGGATGACTTAGACAGAGGACCTGACCGATCACATTCAAAGTCACAATGGTAAGACCTAGGAACAACAGCCTTCTTCTTCAGAGGAAAGCTACTGCCAGAAACTTCAGTGCTGAACAATGCCTTAAAATCAGATGTTTATGAATTTGATATATAAGTTATGTGGCCTGATGTTTCATTCTGCACAATTGCAAGACATTTATGTGGTTTTGAAAGAAGTGGTTATGGGAATTTTTGAGGATGACTTCTGAGGTTTTGTAGAATTGCTTGCATCAGTCTGTTGTCCAAAATGTTAAATCAGTGAAGCTGTGTTAGAAATGATTCACATCTTCAGAGAAAACATATAATGGGCCAAAGTCATGCTTGGTGCAACTCCAATGAGTTTAATGGGGTTACATGAGGGACTGTTTTTTGTTAATATTGGATAAAACTATTCCATTACATTAAATTTTAGCTCAAAAATAATAAATGGAGAAGGATAACATTATGGCTAGGAGCCTTGGGGCCCACAGGCCTGATTCCTCAAGGACATCATGAGCTCATCTTATGCTCGGTTCATAGAAATTAAACAAATTGACTTCAACTTATTCCCTTGGAAACGATGGTTCAGGGGAACTCTCCACGGTATGTTCCTGTTCTCTCAGTGATGACCAACTTTAGAGACTGGTCTCCACTGTGGGAAGGTGATCTAAAACACATCTGGTTCTTTTGGGAAGGAGGAGGCAGTTATCACAGGAAGGAACAGCTGTCGGAATGAGACATAGATCTTTCTGAGCACTTATATGTATGGTGCAGGGAATGGTAGTTGCCCGTGTTAGCTTGCACTGTGTTAGGAATAAGCTAGTCTGGCTCTGGTTTTCTAGTTTGCTGCTTTTCACCACAGCAAACACTTGGAAAGCGAGACATGAAAACAATTCACTTTCAGCACTAAGTAAGACACTTTGCTTTTTATTCCAAAAGAAAGAAGCTTTTCCTCCTGCAGCCATAATTCCAGAAATCCACCTGATGGATTGAATCACTTCTTAGATGGTTCTTTGCACATGGAAGGTTCCAGGTTGCATGACAGAACAGTTTGAAGATGCTCTAAAGCAAGAGGTTGCCCTGCTGAGCATGGTTCCTAGTTGAGGCCTAACATCGCACACCCAGCAAGGGTTGGCACCTGTACAGCTGAGTCCAGGGAAACTTCTTCACACCTCTTGTCAGGTGGCAATTACCCTAGATCCTAGAAATGTGAAGATTTTAAGCAGCCACAAGTTTTCAGTTCCTCTCCCCCACCTCTCCCCAACCTTCCCCTAAAGGTAGCAGGTATTCAAATAACACACTTCCATAGTAAAACCGTAAGAGAGTATACTTTTTTCTTTCTTTTCAATCTACCATGCAGACACTGAAAGAACAAACCAAAATGATTACTACAAAATAGGAGTTAATGAGGGTGTTTGCTAAAGCAAAACATGCTGCAGCATTTCACATACACTTTGATCAGCCCATGGCAGGCCAAACCTGCAACATTTACAGCAGTCCTTAGAGTTTCAGATATCCTCATTGGGTTGCCTCCCTGGTTTAAGTGGAGCAGTGATTTTTTAATCTTTGGGTTTTTTCTCACCGTTCACAAGCCCACCCAGGCATCGTGTAATTCATCCAGATAGGAAAGATTTCATTGTGTGGGCCAGATTACTTGGAAATGATTCACTTGTACCTGAGTTCAAAGCTTCTGGCGTAGACCTGTGGTATGTTCTAGTCTGCAGTCATTCTTGACTCAGACTTCTGTGTTCAGTGCAAATAAGCTGCTAAAGCAAATCTTACGAAAGTTCAGTGGCTTCAAACTAACTTGGATTTGAAAGTCTCTTCTGGGATTTATGAAAAAGAAACAAAGAAGAAATCTTTTAGGGGGGAAAAACCCTGCACAAAAAGGCTACATTTCATACGATTGTTAACCCAGAAGAGAAAGTTTATGTTCTCCCTAGGCTGTAAAGTGATTTGAAGTCCAGTATCTTAACTCACTCTATAATGACGTGTACATAAGAATACATCACTTTTCCAGCAATATCTTTCCTGATTTATTCAGTATTATGGAGTGTGACTCTAAATTTCACTGCTGCTTTTGTATCCTGTTGTTAATGTATGCAATGAAGGCACCTGCAAGAAATCTCCATCCTGCCTGGATACCAGTAGGAAACTGTTTTCCCACTGAAATAAAATATTTGAGATCACTTCCTCTCTCCTCCCATCTGATGCCATTTTGCATCCTGTTCAAAAAAAGATCACTTGGAACTGGAAGGTAGCAGAAAGATAAGAACAGTAAAGGACAAGATTCTTCTGCATCCTTCAGTGACCCAAAGCCTGTAGTATTACATCAAGTTGTCGCAATTCTCCACCAAGAGGCAAAGGCAAGACTCTCAAACATAAATCTCCCTAGGTCATATTATTAGTGTTTTTCTGCATCAATAATCATGTAATCTATTCAGACATAATACTCTGAACCCAAGAGACTGAGGAAAAGTCTACAAACTTCTGGGTGTCTCATCTACTAAGACAAAAGATAGCATAGTCTGCACCAAACTTGTTTTGCTCATATTAATTACCTAACTAATTTATAGACCTCTCTTCAGCTTTCTGAGCTGTTGTTTCTCAGAGAAGTGCCCTAAATATTTCCTGTTATTCGTTCTAGGTGATTTTGAGAATTTGTTAACTCAAAAAATGTCAGTGTAAGACCACTGACAAAACAAGATGCACACCTTGCAGGACTGAATACATTACACAGAATGAACAAACCCTTCTACATGGGTCATGAAAGTCGCATGAGTTCACACTAAAGATCTAAATATCACCATCAGGTGGAAGATTAGTACCAGCAAATGGTATAGAAGTGGAGAGGACAAATACAGAGCACCACCCTTTATCCGTGTTTCTAATTTCCAACACTATTTTGCAAAGTAGTTTGAAAGGAGCTGAGGTCAAGCTGATATTTGACAGCCCGTGATTAAACCACAGGGCCAATACATGCTTCTTCACTACTTTCTTGGCTGGTCCTCACGAAGCAAACAACCAACACTAGGAAGGGCAGCTGAAAACAGAGGAAGCTGCAGGGGTCATGACAAAAATCTTGCTTTCAAGTGCCATTGCCTTCAAGTCTGAACGGCAGAAACAGAATCCTCTCTGCAAAATCCTCTCAAACAAAAAAAAAAGTTTCCATTCAAAGAATGGAAAGAGCCTGTCTAGGGAGAGACTGTAAATGTCTAAGTTCAGGCATAGGAGATGAATTCCTAAAGGTCTGTGGACATAGCCAAAATAATTATGCAATCAATCACAATTGTGCTCCTGTTGAAGAGCAAACAAAAACTGTGCTGGCATTATTATTATTTGAACCACTATAAAGGTAGGAGATCTCCAGTTTGAATGTGGGCACTTTCTACCAGGCTCCAGACACCTAGTAAGAAACTGCCTATGTCTGAAGGAGCTTATGATTCAAAGACATGAGACAGATATGTATTGGGAGGTAGAACAGAAACAGATTAAATGAGTTAACTGGCTTCACACTCCAAATCCATGCTGGGTGAGAAACAGTAATTAATCTTGAGTCCAATTGTGATGCCAGTGCACTGTCTTTCTTATTCATATTGAGAGCTGAATAGGAAAGAAAGACTATGCAGGCACTTTTTTGAATACTGACAATTGTTTTAATATCAGCTCGTGACAAGAAAATATATTTTAGTTTAGGACTGAACTCCCTTCACCCTAATTGTTCTGCATTTCTGGAAGAGATGTACAATGAGAAAACGAAGTAAACAAAATTTAATCATCTAAGTCTCTCACAATCTGGAAAACCAAGCCACTGCTTCCACCTTCAAGAAATATTTTTAAAGTATGTGAAAGAATACTTTGTTTTGTAAACACCTGTCATGAAGTACCTGGCAATTTTCAATGAGAAGAAAACACTTAGAAAATGACAACAAGGCTTTGTGCTGTTGGAATGACTCAGAAGACTTGAGTGCAAAGATACAGACAAAACAACACACTTGAGAAGCAGAGAGCCAAGTGATCTGTGCTCCACCGCCATTTAGAGATGACATTAGATTTACTGTGGGGAAATAAAAGGCATGAACAACTTTTCCACTGTGTCTTGCAAAAATGGATGAGGAACAGTAATCTAGCACACATTAAAATTTTCAAAGCAGCTGACCAGCATTTTCTAGAAACACATTAAGAAACCAAAATTGCCCTGACTAACAAGAAGTTCTTCATGGGAAATTACACTAAATACAATGAGAAATGTTTGTTTGCAGCTGAGGCCATACAGTTCTTCAAGAAAAACCCAGTGGGGAAATATCTCAGATTAACAGCTCCTAGATGCACAGGATATCAAACACCAGCAAACTTTTGAGTATTCTGCTTCTGAAGTCATTGCTTCTGCATCAGAATTCCTTATCTTGATTTTGGAAGATGACCTCCTACCTTTGTTTCCTAGGGCTCTTTATTTTCTCTTGCTTGTTATAGCTGTGTAAGGAAAGGGAACTTTTGATCTACTTGTTTACTTTGCAGATTTGAACTTGTGCCTATTTAATTATAGTGCCTGCTTAGACACAACTAGGTAGAAAGAAGTGGCTGATGCCTTCTTTCAGCAATAGGTCTCATTTCCAGGACAGACCAGAACAACGGCTCAGTCTCCTCCTTCTCTTCTATTCCACATGCTTTCTTGTATCGTGACTATACTATATTTTTCCCCTAGACTTTTCTCTTTTTCCAACCGTTATACAGTCTGATTCTTTTACATTACAAATTTGAGAAGAAAAGGAAAAAAATGGTTCAAATATTAAAACTGAAGTGCATTATAGTGACAGTTTTATGTCTTTTCTCTGCATATATCCAAATCCCTGTTCTCACATACAGGGAGAACAGTACCTCAAAGCTGTGGATAAGCAGACCAGTGAACCAAGAAAATATAAGCTGTTGGTTTCTACCTTGTGATCTGTAAGATGGGAATCCTAATATTGATGGCTATTATTTCCTGTTTGTTTTTTTAAATAACGAAGAACTCCAGACCAGTTATTTAGAACAGGTCCACAGGATGATCCCATAAATCTCACAACGAAAGCTGAAAATGCAAGCACTACATGAAGAAAAGGAAAGTAAAGCAGAAGGGAAACACATTTACAAGGTCACAAAGCCAGAGTGTGAGCTTGGCCGTGTGGCTCCAACCACTGGTCAACACTGCCCTCAGCCTGAGGATCTGACGTGCCAGAAAGGAGGCTGCACATCCCCACTGCACAGCTGTCAGTGATTAAGGGTGGTGCACCAAAAGGAGACTCAGGCTTTCACCTCCAGGAGACGTTATTGCGAAGTTTCTCCATGATGGACTCTTCCACTCTTTGACGTGTGCAATGGTTTGAAGCCACAGTCTGGCCACAGAGTATGGGTCTAAATGGAAATTACTTGAATCCCAAGAAAAGGTCAGAGAGTCTCTTACAGATGTTGTTCCGGAAAAAGTGTTTATGGGTTCGGTGTTTGAACCAAATAAAAAATTTCCATTTGGCTGAAGTTTCACTGAATATTATCAAAGGGTTATAAACATTCTACTTTAGAATGGTATGTTCAGCTGCTACTTGCTAATTATAAATCTAGGTTTTAGTGTTGGCTTTGAAAAATACTTGTCTTGGGTAGATAATATATCCTCCATTACTTCTGTCTGGGGAGTAAACACAAAGAAACCATAACAGAAGCTTTTCCTATCAGCTATCACATGGACTGAAAATAGCCATTTTAGTTCCAAAATTGTGTAGCTAATAAAGTAAATATGAACCTCATGTATGCTTACTTAAATGTCTGATGGGAAAGTAACGTTTTTCCTGATTGTGGGAAAAGACCAGTCAACCATAGTGTAGGGGAGAAAATCCACTGTGTCATTTGACTGACGTGTAGTTAAAAACAAAATGTTATTTAAGAACACCTTCTATTGACCTCATTTTCCATCCAAAATACACGAGAACTGGCAAGAGTGTACCAAAATATCCACTTGCTACGCTGTAGGTTAAAATCAGTTCATTCTGTTGTAACCATTTAATTCCGCTAATAAACCAAGTTACACTGTTTTATATCTTACAGACTAAAGACATTTGAATTTACTGTAACAAATCCACCTAAGTGTTTCCTTTTCTATTCACTTCCTTCTTTGGTTCATTTTTGACAACAAGCAGACTGATGGGAAGGAGAAAAACAAATATAAGGGGTCTTTAAAACAGACTGTGCTGATTATGGATGTGCTTGTGACTAAGGCATTTGTCTGGTACTCAGTTTCTGGTCCTGTTCTTGGCTCTGCTGCATATCTCTTGCATGAAATTGTACAGTTCACTGAATTTATCTCAGTTTCTTTAACTGGAAAATGGAGGTGATCTTCATTTTACTGTACTTTTGCCAGGATCTCTTCGCTTGCAGTTGTAGGCATTACACACACACTCTTAGACGAAAAGCAGTGTTCCTAGTCTCATCACCATGCGGAATGTGCTTACTCTCAGCACTGTTTATGTTAAGTTTTTAAGAAATTCTTCTCAAATTCCTGCAAGTCTTGTGCTGTTTAATGACATCCCATCTAATACCGAAACTGAACTAAATTGCTTGGTTTATGACTTATAATCAGACAGCTGACAGAAACAATGGCAATAAGTTAAGATTTAGAATTCTTCCGGCAAATATTTGAAATAACACATGCAATGAGAAAATACAACAATTTGGAACCAGATGGCAAACAAAAACAAGAGAAAGATGTCCTGTAATGCATATTACCTCAGCAAAACTGTTCTTATCTTTAGCAGCGGGCCAGCAGTGTGTTGCATATTGCTGCGGGATATCTCAGGGTTGAGCTCCAGCTCTGGGATTAGTAATGTTGTCCTAAGCTGGGAAACATATGCCTAATATGTAAAAACTTCTGCACTCTTAATGGATCTCTTCGTTCTTTTGAAAGCCCATAGGTTTTTTGAGACTGAGTTTGTACTCAATGTCAGCCACTCAGGTCCACTTACTATGCAATGCTAAATAGATTCAAGAATCCTCACTATGCTCTCAGAAATGAACATTACTCCAGAATAATTAAACTTTAGGGCTAGCAAACAAACAAAGCCAGGAGATGAAATCAGTTCTAAATTAATGTTCTACCCATGGGATGTTACGAATGGGTAGTGGCAAACATGGTACTTTACAGGCAAAGTTTCTGTGAGTGTCAGATTCTTCTGCCTAAATAGGGTCTTCCGATACAGTTCATTTACCTACAGTAGGTATTTAAGATTTGAAACTGCTTTGGCCAAAAGCCTTTTAATTTCTCCTTCGCTTTTATTTATGTATATCAAAATGTATTTGCATAGGTATCTTGGTTTGTCCTTCTCTTCTTAAGAAACTTTTTAAGGCTGCACATTCATAGCCTGGCTTTCATTAGTTTAACTACATTGCACATTTTGGTCTGGCACACCTGCATGTTAACGGCTGTCTGGAGAGCCAGCCTTTAGACTGATTGGAATTTCATTTAAGACAACAATCCAAGTGCCCTGGCCTTCTCCTGCCTCCAAAACACACATGCTGAGCTTGAAAAAATAGCTGTAAATGTGCTGAAAGGAAATTGTAGAATGCTCTTTCCCCTGTCCCCTCCTCCTCAATGCCCCACTCCACAGCACCATGGTAAATACCAGCAAGGCAGGCTGGGAAATTCTTCTGAAAATGCTAACACATGAGTCTCATATCATACTCTAGCACTGGTCATTACCAGGCAAGGCCACTGAGAACTGTACTGGTGTGAGAAAATTCCCAGAGCCCTGGTTTGTGGCAGTGACTATTGTGAAGACCACTTAGTAGTGCAGCTTATTCCTGAGCTTTGGAAACCAGTGTCAGCACTAAAAATCCTTGGTGCCTTTTTTGGTATTAAAAGACTTAGGTATGGCAAGTAACTTCTGATATTTGTCACAAAGTCTGCAGAATATCCAGTCATTTTCAATTACTTCTCCTGGCCTAGCATTACCACAGTTCTATTGAACAACATTGTGAGATACAAGAAGCTCTATTCAAAATGTTTATAGGCATCAAATGGATGATCTTGACTGAAGGCAGAAAGTTGTCTAAAATTCACAAATCTTAATTGAGAATCCACTGTTTGATTTTGGTTTAAACTTCAAAGGGTGCAAAAGTAAGTTCTCTTCCTTTTAAAAAGTATTTCAAATACTTATGATTTAAGAATCAAATTCTTATGATTTAAGAAGTTCAGTTATTGAAGTGTTTCAGTATTGAAGTACAAATCCACTTTCCCAAACATACAGAAAAGACATGTAGAACACTGCTGTGTAGTGTGCAGTCTTGTTTTTACATACTAAACACCAGATCTAAATATCTATCCCAGTACTCTCTAGCATTTCTGAATAGTTTACCTTCCAAAAGCATGAAATTAAGCGAATGTTTATATTTTTACTTTCTCATAATTGTCGTCATTGTTGCTTGTATCAAAGTAATAAGTATCACTTCACAACAATAGTTTGCTTTCGCTGATTTTTACTCTAATTTTTGAGTTTTCTACACTAGTTAAGACCACTTAAGGTATTGTTCAGTTCTCAGCTTTCAAGCAACGTAAGTTCTAGACCAGATACAGGAAAGCAAATGCCAACTGCCTTGTTAGATGTCCTCTTTCTTAATAAAGCAGGTGATTAGATTCTTGTACAGCTATTAGACAGATAAAGGCAAAAGACAGAACTTCCTCGATACATTTAAAGTCTTCAGGATTTAAATTCTTCCTCAATCAGGACAATGACTCCCCTTCCTTTTATCTTTCCAGACCTAAACAGAAGTATCTTTCTTTATTAAAAACCTATCCAAATACAGCTGTTTTATTAGATAACTCAGCTTTGACTTTTGTCTACATGACTGTTGATTTCTTTCTCAAATATAATGCTTTGGCTACTAGAAATATTTAACTGAGTATTCCATAAGCTTTTTGTTTTCTAAAAATTAGCCATATTTGGAAGTTCATATTAAAGCTAATTTTAAAATAGGGTTGGAGAGAGCAAGGTGGAAAGGTAGCACATTTTATGTACAAACAAATTTTATGGATTATTTGTGCAAAAGTACTGCTAGTACTATGATAAAAATAACTAACTAGGACAGTGCTGATTTCTCTTGACATTACTATATGAATACTTTCTCATGCAAATCTAAGCACAGCTTGGAAAAAAAGTTTAAAGATGACCTGTACAGATAGTAAAATGAAAGCTTTTGTGGTAAATGGGGGAGTGTGGTGTGTGTGGCACGGAAAAAGGCACACAGAGGAAAGATTTTTTTCTCTTAAGTCATGCACTTAATTTCGTGATACCTTTTACTTAGAAAAAAATAATTGACTTGAGGATTTAGATTTATATCATTTAAAGAAAAGTGTTTTATTAAGCATTTCAAAGCAGAAAAGTCCCTAAACCCATTGCCAAGAAAAAAAAAAAAAAAGAAAAAAAATACTATAACTACAAAAGCTTTACAATGTATTGTTATTTCCAGGAAGAACTTTATGTATATTAACTCTGCAGACAAAACCAAAGGGAGTACATAAACAAAGTTAGAGGAAAGTGCTCCTGGCAGCAAATGAGCACACCAGTCTACACACTGTCATCCTTCTTCTCACTGGTTAGGGACTTCTTGTTTTTACAACCACTTCACAGTTGTCTGCAACACTTGAGTAAAGATAATACAGAGAATAAAAAACACATCTTGTCTGACTGTTATTCAAGAGACTGAAATACTTGTTCCAAGAATACACACTGTGATTTTCTGTTTTAGTTATGTGTTCATTTCAGTTGCAAAAATGGACAAAGTGGTGGGGAGGATATTGCAGCCAGCTCCAACACACACTTCTCACCTTCTGCTCTGATTTCAAGTGGATGCCTGCTTACCGGTGGCAGTCAGGTCAGAAGAGGTTAATATTTCACAAAAAGGCCCTGATATCAAGCCAGCACAAACTACTCACTGTTGTTGACAGCAGCAGGCACCGTCTGTCACAGAGATATAGCACAACATTTGGTTTACATTAACCTTGAAGGCCTTGGAGAAAGGTCTTGGAGAAAGCTGCATATGTGGTTCCAAAGTCTGAGAGAACAAGGGATGGGAGTGAACTTGGAGAAATTATTTTCTTTGAAAAGATGGAGATTAGCCTTGTGCCTTTTTCTTCTTCCACTCAATGCCTCTCAGTTAAACTTTCCTGACTCCTGCACTTCACCAAATTACCCCTCTTCACAAACCTCTTTTTCTACTCTAATAGACAGAGTATAAGACAAAAGCTGGGAAAGAGGAGGGAGGCGTCTTCATGGAAAACGTATGCTGTCACAGATCTAAAAAAATTCGGGGAAGCATTTCCTTTCTTGATCAAACTTAGGACAGTGTTGTGTGCAGTTAGGCATTTTCTTTAGAAATTTTATCTACTTGTAGATAAAGCAAAGCCTGGAAGCTACCACCAAGTAAATACAGAAAAGAAAAGAAAGTAAAACCTAATTTCCCCATTAATGCAAGTTTGGTGAATGTGTGAACTCCAGTCAAAATTTTTCCCATATTTAGAAGACAGGTGAGCACTCCACTATCCATGGTCCATAGCATATTTCACCTTATATGGTTCTCTACCCGTCTTGTTGTTTTCAAGAAACTTTTAGAATTTGAACTGTCTTTGTGAACACCACTCATCTAACAAATTTAGTTAAAATCAGCAAGTTGGTGCAGGCAGATTAAACGAACACATGCTTACACAATCCTTTTTTCTCACGGGTGACCACGGCAACAATGTGCTCCTAAAGCCTAATATTTTCCTTTAGAAATTTCAGCGGGGGGAGGTTGGGGGTGGGGGTGTTTGTTGTTTTTGTTAAACCAGCTCTAACAGTTTTTTTGTCATATAGTCTGACCAGATGTAATATGCCTTCTTTTCTCGTTAACTATTTACTTTTTTTTTTCCCCAATAACAAACTATTTCAACAGTTATTAGGGGACTTCAAAACTAACTCACCTAAGGACCCACTTACTCACAATGTCAGCTTTGTCATGAAATAGTTTTGTGCAGCTCACTAGATGCTGACGCTATCTGCTCTCAGCAGATGGTAAAATATGAAAATTTATATCAAACTGCACACCCCCTGGGCTTTAATTTGAGTGATTGCTTTATAGGAAACGGTGATTTCAATCCTCCATTACAAATTGCTCCACGAGGATTGCGGTTCATCCAGCTTCCCTGAAGATGAGAAGGGTTGTCGTAGGAAGTGTGGGGTCAAGAAGGTGGCACGACATTCACCATAATGCATAATGTTTATAAATTGTCCAACTAGCTCTGCTTCAAAAGACATAGAAACCTGCATAATCCTATAAAACATGAGTCATGGAGAAACCAATATTACTACAAACAATTGATTCCAATTAATTTGTTTAGCAAGTGATGTGAATTTGGCCTTAGACCTGTGGTAAAGTTTAAAGCGTTCAAACCAGAATCCATATGGACACAAAATATCTCCCTTTAATTCCCAAGAAAGATGGAGGAAAATATGTCCATCATCTCTGAAGTAAAAAAATTCTGATAGCCAGTTTGCAGTGAAATACATTAAAACATTTCAGAAAAGAACACAAAGAACTTACTTCACAAGCAACATAATTGAACAGAAATAGGTACTAAAAATGAGGAACTTCAAATATTATTTTTCCTTTCTTTTTTAATTTTAAGAGCATTAAAATGCGATTTCCTTAAACCAAAAAAGGATGTTACATTGACCATTAATATCCAACTGTCCTAAACTCTGTGAGAAGCAAGTATTTGGATTTTCAACTTTCCAAAGAAAGTACAGAATAGCTGGACTGGAGCTAAAAGGAGACTAACACGGCACTGAATATCCACATATCTCTCTAATGAGAATATTTTACTGCACAATAAATCTTAAAACAGTTTGTATACATACTGTAATTGCAGTATGACTCAAACAGCATTAATCAAGTGTTATGGTAACCTCATTTTAAAGTAACAACTCAGTCAAACATTTCCATCTCTGTATTTCATTTCTTACCAAGATTCTTTGAATAGGAAGGATTTTAGGATGTCCTGTGCATTTGCTTTCCTTATAAAAATGTCAAATCTCAAAGTGTACATACATACCCAGAATTCCTTACTGTATTTTCTTCTGTGTGCCAGTAGTTGACATCATTTCTGCTTTGTTTGAACAGCTGGTCTTTGCCGAACTTCAGGGGTTCAGAGGTACGATCAAGGCCAAGACTTCACTCTTCATAAAGCAGAAATACAGAGCACAAGGAAATAGGATGTATTGTTAAACATCCACTTCCCTTCCCTTCCCTTGAGGGATAAGCTTGTTAAGTTGACAGTTCCCTACTGCTTTGTTAATGCAGGTTTCGCCGCATACCTCAGAACTCCAGCGTGTTATCACAGAGCCATGATTTTCAATGACTCAAGGATATATGTACTCTTTATTTTCCACACTGCAATTTTGACGGACTCCATTGCAAATTACAGGTGCCCATCATATCCTCTATCTAGACCTTATCTCACCATTCAGCTTTCAGTGTGACAGTAAGGAACACAGGTGAGTTTTGGGAGATGCGTTTCAAGGAAATGGAGAGGCTGAAAACGGATTTTAGCATTGTCAGCTAGAAGGGAGCAGTGAGAACAGGGTTCCACAAAGAGACCAAGCCAGGAGGGACCCCACACAGGACCCTGGGGTGGTGTCAGCAGGCAGATCCATAAGTTCAGACAGAGCAAGGCAATGGCTGGGTACAGTTCAGGACAGAGGACTGGAGGCAACACAGGTGCAAAGGCCACCCAGGAGTCAGAGCCAGCAGACCAACTACCTACAGTAGAGCCTAGGCAAGACTGGGTGCCTGGGCCTCAGCTGAAGTGGAGCTCCTGCATTATTAGCAGAGAGGGCCTGAGTAGGAGTCCCAGGTCAGGCCAGTCAGGACAACTAAAACCCACTAAAAATCCTTAGAGCCCTGACAGTCCACAATGCAAATTTTCAGTGTTTCTATGTCCGTTCCTCTATTTCTTTCAATCTTAAGAGCCATTTGAGAAGAACACCAGGTAATGTCAACAGAGGATTTCATCTGAACTAATCTTTGTTTATTTTTTCTTCCAGGTTTTTCAGCTTTTCCAGCCATATTATCGACTGATTTCATGTTTGATTTCATTTAAGTTTATAAAGTTGTTATAAACCAAAAAGCAATCATCGTGTCCATGTCCCAATTTTTCTTAAATCCACTTCTCAATGAAGTGAAAAAGATCAAGACTTAAATACTTGTTAGGGAAAGGAAACTTTCCTTAGCTATTAAAGTCACATCTGTAAATAGAAAAATTCCTGTATTCAAATTCTCAGAGACCTGAGCTCTAAATCTTCCATTCTCTCAGAAGCCTTGAAGGACCAGCTGTAACATTTTCTGCAAAATTAAATTTCATTTGAAATTTATTGGTTTCAGCTGCATTTTGCAAAAAGATATCTAAGTTTCTGAAATTGATTTATGCCCGATTCAGAGTGAATCAGTAGAGCAGGGGTCTACTTACAGAGGTGTCTCATGTCGGGAAATCAGGTTTGCTGTGTGTGTAACTGAGGCAGGTTGATCCTCACTGGATGCCAGGTGCCCACCAAAGCCACTTTATCACTCCCCCTCCTCAACTGGACAGGGGAGAGAAAGTATAACGAAAGGCTTGTGGGTCGAGTTAAGGACAGGGGGAGCGCATTAAGCAGTTATCATCAAGGGCAAAACACTTGGCTTGGGGAAGTTAATTTAATTTATTACCAATCAAAACCAGAGTAGGGTAATGAGAAAATAAAAACTAAATCTTAAAACACCTTCCCCTCACCCCTCCCTTCTTCCCAGGCTCAACTTCACTCCCGAGTTCTTTACCTCCTTCCCCCTCAGAGGCACAGGGACATGGGGAATGGGTTTCAGGGGGACAGCCTGCCTCACATGGTCTTCACCATGTGCTGCAGGGGAATCTCTGCTCCAGCACCTGGAGCACCTCCTCCCCTTCCCTCTTCACTGACCTTGGTGGCTGCAGGGCAGTTTCTCCCACACATTCTCACTCCTCTCTTCGGCTGTAGCCGCTGTTGTGCAGCAACTTTTTTCCCCTTCTTAAATCTGTTATCACAGAGGCACTACTGTTTTCCCAAAAGTGGGATCGCTTACCCAGTGTGCGATACACCAATACACACACAGAGCAGAGGTGTCGTCTTTATTACATGTGTGCGCAGATAGAGGTGCTTGGTGATCATTCCACAAAGCTATAGCACCCCACTTAGCCGAGTCACAAGGACTAAATAGTCCTAAAATAGCTTGTTATATTCTGACTGGTTCATCATGTTATACACTCACCTTAAAGGTATATTCACTCTTTATTTAACTATGCATGCTTGCAAGCTGGGGGGCATGCAATCTTTCTGTTTCTGACTTGAGTTAGTGGTTGTAATCTCCCCCTTCCACCTTTACCTTATTCCTAGTTACCCTAGCTGTTTGTTAACTTCATGCTTCTTCAGCAATCATCCATCTTTCAGTGTCTTCTGGGCAGGATGTTCCCCTTTTATCAGTCTGTTAGCTCCTCTTCAAGGGCATAGTCGTTAATAAGGCATACATTGTCTGTACAAAGCAGTCAGACCTAAGTGGTGTCATTAAGACCTAAGCCTTTCTGCCTGATATCACTACTACCATATCACTACCACCATTGCTGATCGCCTCAGTCTCAGCCCGCAGTGGGTCCATCTTGGAGCTGGCTGGCTTTAATAGACAAGGGGGAAGTTTCTAGTAGCTTCTCACAGAAGCCACCCCTGTAGGCCCATCGTTACAAAAACCTTGCCACACAAACCCAATACAGTAAAACACTCAGGCTCTGGTGCCATTTGAAAGTTTCTAAATGACAGAAGTTGTTGAACATCAGAATCTTCCTCCTCCATTCAGGTTCAAAGCACATCGAGTCTACCACAGAGCTACATTTTGGGCTGCTGGTCTATGTCTATATTCACAAATAATGGATCTGTAAAGTGAAAGAGCAGGTGCTGAGGAGCTGACCTTCACACTATGCACACTTCAGGGGTTTATGGTTTGGATTAGCTCAAATCTGCTGCATGTACTGCATTCCTGTCTACACCTGGAATGTACCAGGTAGTGATTCAGCTTAATTTTATCTAAAAGGCCTCCTGCTCATGCACTGGAGACTGCTCTGTGATACAAACCAAAGCACATGAAGTGAAGATGATCTGGAGATTCTCCTTAAAAGCACACTTGTCATATGAACCAAGACAGTAATGTAGTTGGGTGCAGGAAGATCCCTAACACAGATGCAACCTGGAAGACACATGTCCCCCACCACTTTCCACCCCTGCCTTGGAAGCAAGGGATCTGATATTTGTGGTAGATTATTAAGCACACAGGCACAAATACTACTTTGAATTCAGCTTTCAAAAAATTTTTTCTGTCTCCATGTTCAAAAAACCAAAATATACCAATGATACATTCTTCAGCAGCCATTTGATGTATGAAAAGAGTGACGTAAAGTGTATTCACCCCTTCATCTTTGCAACTTTCCTTATCCAGTGAAATGCTATGTACTCATAGAAACATAAAACACATCTTCCTTCTATTCCCATGCATTTGAGTGTGTCCATGAGAATGAAACTCATGAAGCCTAGATGAAGCTGAGGAAGCCATGATGGTGTTGTAGGGATTGAATTAAAATAAAAAATAAGGTACAGATGAAGAAGGCAATTCATTTTCAGCTCATAAATCCTGATTTTAAAGTGAAAAGTGTACACAGAGGATGTATAAAAATTTAGTGGCTACAGTCCTTCTAGTGTCAAAAACACATATTGACATAAGAACACACACTTCTGTGGAAAAAAGTTTTAAGCCATTAAATTGTAAGATGTTAGTAAATCAGCTTTGGTTAAACTTGGCTCCCACTGTGCACCTGCATACGTATTTCACTATTTTCCAAGATTTAGTTACTACATCACTCAGTAAATCAGTCTATGATTTACTGAAAGAAGAAATTTTGAGCAAGGAATGAGTCATGATATTTATTTGAATTTCATTGACCCCTGGTGGGAATGAGGGAAAGAGTGGCACTGACCATTTCTGTGAATGTAATGTTTTCGTGTCCCATGCCAAGACACTTTATTTTTACTTGGACAGCTTCTGAGCTGGAAACATAAATAACAAAACCAGAATTTCTGTTGGCCACCTTCTCAAATAAGTGAGGACTGCAGGGGAAGGAAAGAGATTTAATCCAAACTTGGCATGCACCAAGAAACCAAAGAATAAACAAAGTGACACCAGGCCAAGGTAGAATAAAATAAGGATGTGTTGTGTCTCTTTAAACTCTGTATTGATTACTCGGTGTACATACATATATATCTATGTGTATATTTTTGTGTGTGAGGGTGTCTGTGTATAAAATCCAGCAAAGCTTTATATTGCTTTATGTATGAGTGCCTTATGTATGCCTTTTAGCATCACAGAAGATGATTTGATAGAAGAGCAGACCTGAACACCAAACCTTTGCTTAGTCATGTGTTTGTTCTACTCCAAACATGACAAATATGGCAACAATCAAGGTGGTTGACTTCTACATCATAGATCTTACTGACTCTACACCAAAAATAGAAAGGTGAGCTATGTACTTGTTAGAGTGGGTCCAGAGGAGGGCCACGAAGATGAGCAGAGGGCTGGAGTACCTCTCCTACCAGGATAGGCTAAGAGAGTTGGTCCTGTTCAGCCTGGAGAAGAGAAGGCTCCGGGGTGACCTTATAGCAGCCTTCCAGTACCTGAAGGGTGCCTACAGGAAGAATGGAGAGGGACTTTTCACAAGTGTGTGTAGTGATAGGACAAGGCGGAATGGCTTTAAACTAAAAAAGGGCAGATTTAGATTAGATATTAGGAAGAAATTCTTCACCATGAGGATGGTGAAACACTGGAACAGGTTGCCCAGAGAAGTTGTGGCTGCCCCCTCCCTGGAAGTGTTCAAGGTCAGGTTGGATGGAGCTCTGAGCAGCCTGATCTAGTGGAAGATATTCCTGCCCATGGCAGGGAGGTTGGAACTAGATGATATTTAAGGTCCCTTCCAACCTTTACCATTCTCTGATTCTATGTATCTGCACACAACTGCTCCACTGACATCTGTTGGTTTTGTCAACAAACTAGAGGTGTACAATCAAAGCCTCAAAAATTAATGAGAATGACTCCTATCGTTCAGATTATTCTATTACACTCCTTGTCTGTGAGGAAAGCAGCAAAATTGCGTGAGTTATTGTATGAAATTAGATAAGTTTATTTTCCTTCAGGGCAATCACCAAATAAAAGTCTTCTTAATTATTTCTAAATATTCCTGCAGAACAAAAAAATCCCATATCTGTTGACTGAGATACAACTTATCTGGACTTTTGGTACAATGTAGATTTTTCAATTAGTGCTTTGAGCAGCAAAACAGCTAATCTTTTGATACATAGCTTGTAATATTTTTTGTCCTGTGCTAGACTGGAAATCAAACTAAATGATATTCAGAACTCTTGAAAACCCCTGACAGTGAAACCCTGGTGCAGTCTCAGTGAAAATAATTGGGCAGGATTTGCAATGTCTGAAAAGATGTTTACATTCTTCTGGTTAAAGCAACTGTGTATATTTGAGCACACTGAACCTATTGTTGTGTGAGGATTCTGCAAAGTTTTGATAAGTGATGTTGAAAACTTCTCAAGATGAATTACTCTGCTTAGGATACCTTACTATCAAAATGGCACTGCATTACGAATATAATTCCTACATGTCCGTGTGCAAACCCCTACTCACTTGATGAATGTGCTTTTATAACCTCAGGAAGAATGTAGAATTCCTCACACCTGGTGCTGAGCTGAGATCAGCAGCTAACATATCTCAGGTGACAAGTGGTCCCCATTCCCTGTGTTGGAAGCATCCAGCTTTCTGCAATGAGAACTTGTGTTGCTGGTGAGAACTGTAAGTCATGGACTATATTCCCGTGCATTGCAGGATCTACCAGCAAGACTCTAAAGAGCATTAAAAGGATTTTCATTTGGCCTGGTTCTTCTGCTCTTTCTTTTCAGATTCTTCAGTTCTTAAGAAGGTGTTACAAAAAAATTCTTCCCTATTCCTTTCTCTGGCCAAGCTACATATGGCCAAATGGTAGTACAAAATACCATTTCAATAAGCTGATTCTCTAGGACCTTTTAGGTCAAGAGAGACATTCTACAGCAAGAGGAAACAGAATAAAATCAGATCAAAAGCATCCTTGGCACTGAGCAAATAGCAGCACTTAGTTATGTCAGGAGTATATATAATATTCCTAGGAAGGGAAGAGATAAATTTCTGTTCGCATCTCTCACACCCCCTCCTGTTTATGAAAAGCTAGTGTCCTGGGTTTGGCCAGGACAGGGTTAATTTTCACCAGAACCCAGGAAGGGGCACAGCCGGGCAGGCTGACCCAACCCCAACCTGGCCAAATAGAGCAGGGTATTCCATACCATGTGCCATCATGCTGGGTTCCAGTGGGGGGGACCTGGGCGGCAGAACTCACTTGCTGCTCGGGAGGGCACAGCGGTGGTTCGGTTTGGGAGAGAGAGCGGCTGTGTTCTGCGGGCTCTGTTCTGCTGGTTTGTTTTGTGTATTCGCCTTTTCTGTATCATTGTTGTTCCTGTTCCCTTTTTTTGCTGTTCTGTTAAACTGCCCTTATCCCGACCCACCAGTTTCTGCCTGTTTCTTTCCATTCTCCTCCGCACCACGGCAGGGGGAGGGGCGGCTGCGTGGCGCTTTTTTTGCTGGCTGCAGGCAAACCAGAACAGCTAGCTTGTCTATCCATCTCTTTCAGTAAATTGTAGATGGTTTTAAACATCTATAGTTCATTTTTTTTGTATGTCAAAAAGGCCTCACTGAATACCTTCAGGATAATTTCTTACTGCTATTTTTCTTATACTCTGCTGTCATTCTAACATTACATGATAGCTTTAATCACAGAATCACAAAATGGTAGAGGTTGGAAGGGACCTCTGGAGGCCGTCTTTCCCAAACACTCTGCTCAAGCAGGGCCACCTAGAGCCAGTTTCCCATGACTCTTTCTAGATGGTTTTTGAATACCTCCAGGGATGGAAACTGCATAACCTCTCTGGGCAATCTATGCCAGTGCTTGATCACCCTCACAATAAAAGAGTGTTTCCTTATATTCAGATGAATCCTCTCAGGTTTCAGTTTGTGCCTGTTGCCTCTGGTCCTGCCACTGGGCACCACTGGAGAGAACCTGGCTGCGTCTCATTTGCATTGCCCCTTCAGATATTTGTATGCGTTGATAAGATCCACCTGAGCCTTCTTTTCTCCAGGCTGAACAGTCCCAGCTCTCTCAGCCTTTCCTCATAGGAGAAATGCTCGAATCCATTCATCACCCTTGTGGCCCTTCGTGGAAATCTCTCCAGTGTGTTCATGTCTCTTTTGTATTGAGGAGCTCAGAACTGGACACAACACTCCAGGTATGGCTTCACCAGTGCTGAATAAAGGGGAAGGATCACCTCCCTTGACCTGCTGGCAATGCTTTGTCTAATACAGCCCAGGATATCATTGTCCAACTTTGCAGCAAGGACACATCAACACATCACTGGCTTGTATTCAACTTGGTGTCCACCAGAACCTCCAGGGCCTTTTCTACCAAGCTGCTTTCTTACTGGATGTCCCCCAGCATATATTGATGCATGGGGTTGTTCTTTCCCAGGTGTAGAAAAATTATGCGAAAACTTGTTGCAGAGTAGAGTGAGATGTCCCCACCGTGGTAAATGATGCTACCTCTGTAACGAATCCCTCTGCATTCACTGTCAATTTTTTCTCTTATTTTTTTGATTATCCATTTCCCAGAAACAAAGAATGGATGAGATTGGAAGGGACTTCTGGAGATCACATAGTCAAGCCCCATCCTGTTCAGAGCAGAGTCAGCTGGAGCAGTAGTGTTTTGAATCTCTACAAGACTCCATAACTCTTGAGTAACTTATTCCAGTGTTTGACCATCCACACAGTAAAAAGTGTCTTTTTACATTCACATGGAATTTCATGTATTTAATTTTCTGTCCAGTATCTTGCTTTCTGCTACAGGACGCAACTGAGGTTCCATCTTCTTTACTACCCCCATCAGGTATTTATACACATGGATAAGATTTCCCTGAGCTTCCTCTGTTGCTGGATGAACAGTCCCAGCTATCTCAGCCTTTCCCAATAGGACAGAAATTTTAGTCTCTTTGTCACCTTTGAGGACCTTCACTGGACTCATTCTTGTACACCCCTGTCTCTGTTATACTGGGGAGCCCAGCACTGGATCCAGCACTTCAGGTGTGTTTCACCAGTGCTGAGCAGAATGGAAGGATCTTTGACCTGCTAGCAACACACTAACGTAACACAGGATGCTGCTGGCCTCCTTTGCTGTGAAGGATGGATTCCTGGTTCATTTTCAATGTGGTGCTCACCCACACCTACAGGTCCTTCTCTGCAGAACTACTTTTCAGCCAGCTGGTCCTGAGCCTGTACTGGACCATAGGGTTATTCTTCCCCATGGACAGGACTGGGCACTTTCCATTGTTGAAATTCATGAGATGATTGCTACCAGACCATTTCTCCAGCCTGCTAAAGTCCCTCTAAATAGTGGCACAGCCATCTTTGTGTCAGCCACTCCTCTCAGTTTTGGGTCATATGCAAACTTGCTGAGGGTGCACTGTGTCCTATTGTCCAGATAAATAGTGAAGACATTGAGCAGTATTGGACCTAGTATCAACCCTTAGGATACACCTCTAACAACTGGCCTCCAGTTGGACATTGTGCTGCTGAAGACAATCCTTTGAGTTTGGCAGTTCAGCGGGTTTTCTGTTCACTCACTAGTGCTTTTATCTAGCCCATACTTCATCAGTTTTTCAATAAGGATGTTATGGGAGACAGTATTGAAAGCCTTGCAAATGTCAAGAAAAACAACATCCACTGCACTCCACTCATCTACTAAACTAGTCATTTCTTTGTAATCAGCTACCAGGCATTAATTCCTCCTCAGAAATTAAAGCTGATTTTCTCCTAATGAACCACAGCTTAATTAATAATCAAAGATTAACCATTCTTCCAACTAATTATTTATCCTTTTTCATGATTTCTGCTAGGATGCTAATTTCATCCAGTCTAGAATCTATTGTGTTCCTCAATAGGCTGCAGGTTTGGGGATTTGGAAGTTGGTTCTACTCAATTGTGGAGCTGTGGAATCGCTGGCCTTAGTTCTGAGCCAGTGACCTTATCAGTATTGATACACATAGATTTTATTTCCCTGCCCCTTCTAATCACAGTTAGTTTTGTCAGTGCCCTCTTAAAAATTGCTTTGTTTAGAAAATGTAAAGAAAGGTGCAGTGGTTGAGAGTTCATCTCATCCTTCTCTCACGTGTTGATATTATGAATCATGTGAGGGATGTCTATATCTATTAACTTCTAGCTAATCATACTTTACTTCAAAATTAAAAACAAAAAGATAAGATGAAACTTGCATTGATTATTTAACTTTTTAATAAAAATTGGACTTACAGAAACCACAGGAATAATGCAGTACTCTAAAACTGCATGGCATACAAGTGAAGATTTAGAGGTCATTAATGATTACTTCATGATAATCTCTATTCCAGAACAGTTCAAATGCCACCAGAGGAGAGGATAATGTTCTGAAGATTCCTGTTCTGAATAAGGTAACAGCAATGGCAAGCCAGACTACATTTACTGTGAACACCCTTCCAGACAGGAAGGATCTTGGCTAATGAATGCATCTGGGAGATATGTGTCTAATAAACCTGGCACATATTTGTTCTATCTTGAAAAAAATATGAGAGTAGGGATCTGGAAAATTGTTGTTAATAAAAATCCTCTAGCCTGTCAGTGCTACACACTTAACAAGGTTTTATGACTTCTACTGTATTTGGTCTACTCTATGGAACTGAATCATACGACAAATTCTTTGGATAACAGTATCTTACATGATAAAGAAACAAAAATTCAGGATTTAGTAATCAAAACAGATCTAGGCCTTGATGTCTAGATACAAATGATTCTGCAAAACTTTGTTGCTATAAGCAATATTTTAGGATGCAGCATAGAAGTCAACCTGTCAGAAATTCATATTAATATTAAAGCATCGGTGTGTTATACAGACTGAGTCTGATATACTTGTTAAGGGAGCCAATTAGATACACAGCAGAAAAGACGGCTTGGACCCATAAACTCTCTCACCCTTGCTTACTTACTACAAAAAGGACATTGAGGTGCTGGAGCACATTCAGAGAAGAGCAACAAAGCTGATGAAGAGTCTGGAGAATAAGTCTCATGAGGAGCAGCTGAGAGGACTGGGGTTGTTTAGTCTGGAGAAGAGGATGCTGAGGGGAGACCTTATTGCTCTCTACAGCTACCTGAAAGGAGGCCGTAGTGAGGCAGGTGTTCGTCTCTTCTCCCAGCTAACTAGCGATAGGACGAGAGGCAATGGCCTCAAGTTGCGTCAGGGGAGGTTTAGATTGGGTATTAGGAAAAATTTCTTTACTGAAAGAGTGGTCAGGCATTGGAACAGACTGCCAGGGAAATGGTGGAGTTGCCGTCCCTGAAGGTGTTTAAAATACGAGTAGATGTGGCACTTTGGGACATGGTTTAGTAGGCATAGGCATGGTGGTGTTGGGTTGACGGTTGGACTTGATGATTTCAGAGGTCTTTTCCAGCCTTAATGATTCTTATGATTCTATGCATACTTCTCGCAGAACATCATACATCACAGATTTCAATGGGGAAAAAAAGTTGAGCCATAGTAACAGTTCTCTGTTGGGTTTAAAAATTTGATCCTGGCCCCACAGTTGTGCCTTTGTGTTGTGCAGACTTACATTGTTAGAGACTAGTTCCCTTTCTTTTTCCTTTTGAGTTTCTAAAGGTGTATTTAATTGGAACCACAGATAGTAGAGATAACAGGACAACTGAGAAAAGTCTCTGGAATCTCAGTTTGGTCTGATTTTCAAACCATTTAGCCAGATCAATCTATAAATTTTTTTTTGAAAGATCAAACTGCACTGCAAACATATGCTAGAAACACATGTACTAAAATGGTCTTGCTAGACTATTAGAAAAAGAATGCCTCTTTTCCTGGTCCTGCTCAAAAATCTCCTTACAAGTAATTTGCAAATGATCTGAAAAGAAATGGGAAGAAGTATGCAGATCAAACAGTCCACAACCTGAGCTTCAGAACTACTCTGTGCCTGGAACAGTCCAGATGAGGAACTAAGATACCAGACAATGCTAAATCTGAGGAAGGTGGCTTGTAGGCAGGAGAAAACAGCTTTGGAAAGTTTACACTCATGGTGCAGAGAACAACTGAAGACATATGCCCACCCACCCACTGAATTTCATAGTTTAAAAGTACTTTTGGATATGTCACTGATACAATCTCTTAGTGTCACATATAACATTTCCTATCCTCTCCAGTTGAAGAGCATGTTCTGCTGCACATTGAAAAATGACTTGTGCTTAGTTATATGCACAGCTAATAGTACTCCTCAGCACAGCAGTGCCTTCTTTTTTAAGAGTAAATCTCTTTCCATACACTATGATCTTCCACCAAGGCTAGGTTTCCCAGGAATAACACCACAGTGTAGCACACTTCTGCAGGACACAGAGCTTCCTCAATAGCTGATCTGAAATTGCAGAAAGAAATTGCCAATACCCTGTGCTTGCATGTGTAATTCTTCCTCCTGAAGTCAAAAGAGAACTATTGATTGATATTTCATAATGTACTTCTAGAGGGCATAAAGATACTGTAGTGTTACGGATATTTTAGCATATTATTCTTGAAGGGTCTTAGTAAGGACACCTCCTTTTACTATTGAACGTCATCATCCAAGACTAAAATCAGCCAGCAATTGTTTAAAGCAATAGGCAGTATTCTGAACTGATATGCTTTTTCCCTCACACACATAACAATTGAAAGGTCTACCCTCAACACTGAAAGGAGAAGTAAATTGTCCAAAACTGCTGAGTGGAAATCTTCTTCAGCAAGCCACTTTTTTTCCTAGCAAAGGAAGAGAGACTTCAGACAGTGCGTGTGCATAGTAGATGATTACAGAGCTATTTCTTAAAATTATGATCACAGGCTTGTCGGTTTTAATGTTGTCATACAGTCATATTTCTTTTCCATAACCCCTAATAGTTCAAATACATAAGGTTGTTTGTGAGCATAAGATACATGTCAGGATTGTATCTGTGTAATTGATAGAACACAAAAATAACAATAAACTACTGTTAAAATATTTCCATTTCCTTTTTTAGCTTTTTTCATTTTAAAATCTACAAAATGTCTTTTTTGGTGAACAATCAGGTGTGAAGTCGATGCAGCACTTTAACTGAGATAGACAGGCTGAAGTTAAAGAAGCAGTGCATCAGGACTCTGAGTAAACTCAACCCTTAGATATTATATGTGTTTTCTGAGCAACACTCATTGTGTTGCAGAGGACCAATCAAGCCTTCCACAATAGTGAAGTCCATGTATTCTCCTGTTTTAAGCATTTGAATAATATTTTTGGCTTAGGCCTTTCTTTGTCCCCATTAAACACGACTAAATATGACTTTTAGCCTCAGCACCTGGCTGATCACCACATATACTAAATAATAATTCTGTTGACTGATGTTCTGACCACACTTGTTCTCCAAAAAACAGGCAATGGGAAACAAAAATAACCCCAGCATCTGGAACCTACTTGCTGCTAAATATCACAATAGCATGATTTGCAAGAAAGCCAGGTTCCCTGCAGCTCAATAGCTGTGCAGCAGAACTCTGCCTTTCTAAGCAGACATTCACGGGGAGAAAATAAAACCCTAGAACTTACTCAGAAATAAAATTGCTTACTAGTGACCTCCTTGCAACTTGGAATCCAACTAGTTCACAACAGCCAGATAGGGAACAACACAAAGAAACTTGTTGATTTTGGAGTACTCTTTCCAGCCTTTCTTCCCCAAAGAAAAGGGAAGATACTGTTGACTGACTGGAACACATGAGACGAGGACAGCCATAGACTTGTCCTCAAATGGGAAATACCAACAAGAAAGATGTTTCTAAAGCAAGCAAAGAGAGAAAGAGGATGCTCAGCTGAACAGACTTCAAGCTGAGGAAAAGCATACTTACCCGGCATCCTCACAAAGAGCATCTGCTTCAAAGCAGTCTTGATAAAGTGCATTTCAGGCAATTGGCAGCACCATTATCTTTTGCAGGGCAAAGGTCTTATTACATGACTTTTACAGACATAGACTCTGTAAGGAAAGGAAGTGGTGCGTGAATACAGTTCAAATGAACATGTGTGGGCAGAAGAACTTTAGCTCTTGCCCTCATCAGCCTACCCAGTGTGGTACACACCCTCAGGCACGTGCTAATAAAGAAATGGCTGCCCAGATTCTTCCATTCACAATGCTGTTTCTCCGGGTCCTGTACACATACATACCATAGAAAGCTATGGAGGGAAATGACTCATATTTATAACACACTTCCTTTCTAAGCCTACATCTTTTCCATTTTGACTTTCTACAGTTGATCATGCTTTCCAACAGTTAATCCTGCTACAAAACCAGAAGCTGTTGTCCTTCATCATATGCTTGTCTAAAATACCATAAATAATTTCTACTAAAGCAGACCCAAATTCTCTAACTGCTCTAAGACAGCTTTAGTTTATGTGACAAGCATCACATTACCACACTCTTTCATATCCATCACAAGCAGCTGTCAGTACTGTCTGAACTGTATTGTTCAGGTACTATTAGGAAGCTTTGACTGGAATACAGGAGAAACTGGATTTTATAAACATGAAGGTGAAGACGAGTGTGACTGAGAACTCAATAACAAAGAATTATATCAGTAGGTGCGTTACCTTTTTTTAAAAAAAATGAAACCCAGAGAAACTTGTTCTTAAAATCATGTTGATAATAAAAATTGGTCTGGGTTACAAATGTTATCAAATGCTGAAAAATTTAATGAGAATTAAACAGAAAAAGGTCAAACTCATGTCAAAATTTTAAGAGATTGCAAGCTCCAGTCTAAAATTTTCCTCTCATTGAAGAGACAGGACACTTATATATTGGTTGCACAGTTGATTCATGTTTCTGTATTCTTCTTAGCTCAATACAATAAGATTTTATGCTCAAAATGGGCTGAAACTTGTTGGCTAACATTAAATATGAAGCTTGCTTTTCTGTCAAAGTTCAGAATAAAAAAAGAAATCTCATGACTCAAGTTTCAAAAATATTATTTTCTAAAAACACAGACTTTGAGTTCTCCTGGTAAATAAATAATAAAACCTCTTCAACTTGAGGATTCTCAACCATACCTAGCCATGATTCATCTGCCTTATTGCCAGCACACCTAACTTTTTGCACAATAGTCCCCTCAAGGGAACAAGAAAATCATGTGGATGAGTAAAATTAGGCACATTTTTCAGGATATCACAGAAGAATTACATCTCAGTTAAAAATCTTTTAGGAGATTAAGTGGTCTGTTGCTTGATGCATAATCATTAGCACAGAGAAAACAAATCCTGTCTAGGTAAAAGAAACCGTACAAAGAAGCCGTTTGGGCCACGTACCTAGTTGCCAATTCTGTCATCTATATTATTATTTAGTTAACTGTAAACTGTATGGAAATACAATAATTTGACTGAAATCCCAAAGTTGCACAGAATGCATACACAACCAATGTCATACATTATATGTATAAAGAGGGTATCAATCACAGATATGAACAGCTGAGAGTGTATGAAGCAGCAGCCAACTGGCAGGCAGACTAAGATCAAATGCAGCATCATTCAGCTCCCAGATGCACAAATCTAGGAACAGAGGGATAGCATTTACGTAACAGTACACCCTGGAGTATTGAACGTGAAGAGGGAGGAGAAGGGAGACAATTACCATGATGAACCCCACAACCAGCATTGGAAAGATTTATTAAGGGCACATACATTTATGTTCCACTCCCCCACCGAGACGCTGGGGAAGGCCTGAAGGCATTGCAAAGGCAGAGCTTACTATTTACCCAGGGCTCTAACGCACGGGGAACATTCTAGAGATCCCAGCTGAATCCAAGCAAACAGGCACATACCCAGTTATTTAAACTAGAGTGAGAGCTCATCCGATTTATTTCGCTTTTGATGTGATATACATCTTGTCCAAGATCAAATTTATGGAGCAGAACTTGTCTTTCCCTGCAGGATGGAGCCAGCTAGCCTGGGAGAACACTGCCTCTGTGGAAACATGGCACTGGAGCTTCCTGACAACAAAGGTCAATGTGACCACAGGGCAATGTGACCATCCTTGATCTTCGGAGGGAGTCCCTTTTGGCCGACACAGGCCAGGACCTCTTCAGCCAGAATGAGGTGTCCAAGAGGGTGGCTTGCAGCCCTCTGCAGCCCGGGAATCCGTGCAACCCAGGCTGGCTCTCTGTGAGGCACCAGCCTTGGTGGCACCTGCTCCATTTTCACTTAATTGAGGAAATTGCTCCAGGAGGGACAAAGCGTGTATATGAGGGTTTTTTTCATTCAAATACCACCATCTTGGAAATTTCATGTAAGACTGTATCCCTGAGAAACTGCGCAGCCCTGGGCTTGCTGTTCTTCACAAGCCCAAAGATGTGGCATGGGCACCAGCCGTGGAGGTACCGTGAAGAGCCCAGAGTATTAGCTATCATTCAGCGTTGTAGAAAATGTTTTGCCTTTATCAATATGAATAAAAAGCTGATAAATAGGACCACAGTGGGGCCTATCTGGTCCTGAAGACTGTCCAAAATGAGATGTCCCAAAACTGCTGATGGCTCTGCTCACCTGTGTTTTGAAATCCAGTCTGATTCAGTGTTTCCAGACACAGACACAGTAGGATGGGTCTGATGAAACAGCATAGAGTCTCCTCTCACTAAAATAAATAAATTGTGCCTTCAAATCAACTCAGAAGCTGAAGATTGCCAACTGATAATTGATCATTTGCATTGTTAGAATCTAAACAGCATATTCTTATTTGGTCCAGGCTGACAGGCACAATTCAATTTGGCAATCAAGAACTGTTTCAGTTCCACTAAAAAAGAAAGAACCTGTCAAATGATCAGCTATTTCTTTTAATGGAAAACATTCTTATATATATAATACTGATCTCAGCTCTGCAAAACTTAGCTAATATTTTATCTCAGAAATTATTTTAGTCAAGAAATCTTTGATTTCATCAAACTGTGGAGCTCACCATAAGATGAGCCTAACATTGTACGTAACTCTGGCTGTTGTTGTTTTAAGAACAGCAATATAAAACACATATTAAATTTCTGTGCATAATCACCCTGTGGAGCTGAGAGCTGACAGAGTTGTAAAACTGATAGCAAGCTGCCTGAGAGCACAAGTATAACCAAGCACCACAGCTCTGCTTCATACAGCCTGCCCTCACGGATGCAGCTGGATCACAGTATGGTTAAGGAAGTCTGACATGATTATTTCAGGTATGATGCGAGGATTGTGAGCAAGTAAATTCTCCTGACTGGCTCTTTTTCCCCTTTCACAGTAGATTTTCTCTGGTTCTAGAAAGGAACTAACATCTCTTCTCTCCCTGAGTACCAACTTCAGCAGGGCTCTGCATGCTTATTAGATTGTTGTGCATCGAATCCTGTATAAGCTGTCACCACAAGGTCCAACATCATATAGAAGTAACAGAATCTGAATAAAGGAAAAAAATAATGCATGTGTGCGTATGGATTGCTCATAGATGTTGATACATTTGAATTAAGTTAAATGTGTAATATATACTTAAAACAGATTGGGAATGATAATAACTGTGATCTCATATTTTATCCTGTCTTCCAAAGATGTTTAAGTGACTTTTTATTCATATCTAGCTGCTGTTTAAAAGAAAAGAAAAAGAGCTACTGATCTAAGCAGTATCTGTTGAGGAACTGGGTATCCAATACTTTCATGCTTTAGAAGGGTTGGAATGTCTTAGCCTGAGGTATGTATATATATGTGCATTCATGCTTAAACAAATGAAACATATCAGATCTGATTTTACCTAATAAGTTACAGTATTCCTCCAAATGACAATTCCATTTAAACACCTAAAACAAGGAATAATACAGTTTTCAAACAAGTTTATATACTTTTCTGTGATGAAACACACAGCTCCCATTCAAAGGCAAGAGCTCCCTCTAGAAAACAGCTTGGGGAATTTTTCTAGATTGCATTTTGCAGGCAACTTTGAAGCAAAGAGGATGAAGTCAATGGATGTGGGAAGCACAATAGCACAATTGTCACTCTTCTGAGAAACCTTGTAATCTGCCTCCAGGACCTATGTTTTAAAAGAATGAATGTTTTGGGGAAGGAAAAAGAAATATCAGCACCTCTAACATTTTGAAGTGATTTCTATTGTACCACACAAAGTTATATGGGTCATCTCCCAAAAATAATAGCAATAGTTCAGGTGCTCCTGACTCCTTTTCACTTAGATTTTGGCACAGAATCAGATATGATCGGGTCCCTCCCACAGACTTTCTCTGTGCTAAGCAATGAAATGCTCAGGTTGGAAAAATGTAATCAGTTTGGGGGTGACAGATGCTGTATTGCAAGAAGCTTAAGGACCAAAAGGAATTAAAAAATTTACAAGAAGTGTCACAGAATATGGCCTGCGAGAGAAAACGGAGGAGATGATTGCCACTATTTTGTCTGAAGAGACAGAGACTGAGAAGTAACAGGACACCAGTTTTCAAAGAGTGCCATGAGGAACAGGATGACAGTGTCTTATCCATGTCACAGGATGTTGGGGCAAAAGTAACAGGCTGAGGTTACCTGAGGCAGCAGTTTTGGAGCAACCTTAGTTTGTTTAATTTGAGTTTAAAGACTTCCAACCATGTCAGGAATTGCTTAGATGAAGCTGCTTCTGCCTGAGTGAAAGCGAATGATTTGCACAACAGCTTTTGGTGTCCCAGCCTTCAGGACTCTATTATATTGTACGCCATGCACAGCTCTTGTTTGTATTTCTGTTCATGCCTCAAGCCAGTTTACTTCTTTGCAACAACATGACATCCTTTTTGAGGATAAGCTAATGATTCGCTAAAGCTTCCAGATTCTTTCTTTAGAAATATTATTTGGCCACAAAAGCATCAGGCAAATTGTTGATTATTCCTTGCTCTGCATAGAACGTTGTATTTATTTCTAATTAATAAAGGCCTTTTCTTCTCCAGGACACTGTCTGAATTTTTTAAGGGTCATTTTGAGCTGTTTATGTCATCCAAAGTGCTAGCAGCCTCTCCCGGTTTGGTGTCACTTGCATTTTTAATAAGAACATTCTCCACAAACTGTTAGACTTGTCCTTTTCCTGTTTTTCAGTATCTACACTATTCTCCAGGAGAACAGGGTTGCAGATGTCAGTTACCATGCCTGTAAATTCTCAAGAGGAAGACCATAAGACTCAATCCACTTGAAATCAGCAGATTTATCTAAGTGTTCTCTTACCTGTACCTTCCCTTTGTAAGACTCCTGATGGCATTTTTTGCTTTTTGCTGAAGATCTGAAATGAAGTGTCAAACAATTTAAGCTGCTTAGTACTTTCACTTTCACTTATTATCAAACTACTCTCTTTTGAGAGTAGTGGTAGTACTTTTTATAACTATATATGGCTAGAAATATTATTTTTAACATGTGATATTGCTTACTAGTTACATTTAGATTTGAACAACTGGGAAAATTCCAGTGAACATTTCAGTGCTGACAGATTTTACCAGTAAACAGCAGTTTCCAGAAAACGATATGACTGAGAAGAAATATTCATATCAAATTACAAGATGGTTTAGGGGAATTATAGACAAACAAGAATTAAAGCATCCTTTAACAATGTTCTCACATAGCTATTTACATGTCTGTATAAATGACTAGTGAATCTGAGCAAGTAAAAGAAAATAATTTCTCCAGAAAAATTAGTTTCTGATCACTGAAAATACTCAGCTTTTTTCAACTAAACTGTTTGTGAGCCATGTATCTACTAATCTGCCTTGGTAACGTGTATTGCAATCGTAGCACAAAATGCAAGTTCTGTTCATCTGCTTTATAGAGTACTTTTGCAGCTCTTTCTCTTAAAAAGTAAACTCTAGGATAAGATTGAGATTTCTGTTCATTTATAGGAATAGAAATTTACTTTATTTGAATATTTTACACATACTGAAATTAAAATATTTTAATAATGTTGCCAAACACTTTGTCCACTACAGCAATGATTGTCAACATTTTTCCATGTTTATGGCCTTATTTTACAAGAGAATATGTCTGGGAACCTCCCCTCAAATTTAGCTATAGAGGAAAAGTTACAGCTGTAGAGGGTATTTTTGACCCTGTTTATGATCCCCCAGTAGACCCTATCTTGAGAGACAGTTCACTGTGAATGTTCACTCAAAGCACTTAAATCAGGGAGTAAAAATATAATGTTCAAGTGAATGTTCATATAGCTTTTGGTGATATCTTTCCAGCTGAAATACAGAGACCTAGCCACTTCAGTCTTGCACATAAGCAAAATGTACACATAAACTAAGCCCCTTAGCTGGTGAGAAAACCTTTTTTTGCTTAGCCAATAGAAAGAATTGGCAAAACACCCTGAGCACAAGTATATCATTCTGTTTAATAGACAGCAGGAGTGTACTGACATGTAAGCCAGCAATTACAATACAAAATATTCACGTGCCTGCCAAAGAATGATGTCAGTTCCAGGCTGTAGTGTTTGGTACATATCAAAATACCCTCGCTACTAGAAACAGAGGCATGTATGTGTGAGTTGTATATGAATTTCCAAACTTAATAAGGCCACACACCTTGAAAATGGATCATTTAATGGTCAGCGTCAGAGCATACATGTATCTGCAGTTAAGATTCTTTTTCAAATGTTAGACATAAGTTAAAGTGTGGCCTTTTTATTTGCTCTTACACACCTGGAAAAGATTAATAAGCATTTAGTTTTCCATTCTGTAAAAAAAAAGTCTTATTTTTTTAAGTGAAGAACTTGAAACAAGTTATATAGAATAGGGAATACTTTTAACAATCTAGGACACGTCTTTCTTGCTATGTACCGAGTTTAGGGGTCAAGGGAATTCCCTCTGTATCAATAACATGAGAAGAATAAAAGCTTTAAAAATATGAGGAACCATCAGGACATTGTTTCTGGAGGATCCCCAAGAAACTACACCAAATTCAAACTGGGATTTTAAAAATTATGTGGGCAATTTTTCCCCTTCCCAAGTAGAGTCACTGTTCTCATTTGCTCTTTCCTAAATTTTCTGCATAAGGCTGAGTCTTATTAGTCGTATCTTATGGCTTCTGAACAGATATCAGAGCTTAATACCCAGAGATTTCCCAAATATTGTTTTGATACCACAGGCCGAAACCAAAGTCTGTTTTAATATTTGCAAATCCTTCTATGTATTTAAATGGATTTTTAACCAGGTCTGGAAAGCATACCCGAGCAGTTTCTTTACAGGTAATTTCAGTTGTCTTGAAACTAGTTTCACACCATTGTGATTGAGAGATAACAGAATGGGGAAGTAGGAATCAGTTCATACAAGAGACAATGGGCTGTAGACATAAGGTTAACAGTAATGCAAAATGCTGCAACGTAGTGGAAAGTCATAATTGATTCTGAATAACTTCCTTTTCCTCCCACACATCCAGGAGCTGAGAAAATATTGAAGGAAAGATGAGAAAATTCACATTCCTCTCTCTTGAGCATGGAGCCAAGCCTTGGAAATTGGCTTTGCCTGTCTGCCACTTGTCTCCCTCCTCCCAGTGGAAAAAAATGCTGTGACCATCTCCTCTGGAAAATTGGTGAGCATGATTCATTGTGCTGATGAATAATTCCCTTATTAAAACATTTCTAAATTGTTGCCAGCTTTGTGATTCTTTTACCGCCATGCCTCCAGCGATTCCTGTACCTGTGAAAGAGAAAGAGCCAACTGTGTTGGATGCGCAGGTGACTTATACAAGAGTCAGTACTTCAACTGGGAAAGTGAGACAGTCTGTTTTTGAATGTCTTATGCAGTAACTTAGTACCCCAGCTGGATATCTCCACAACAAAGAGCAATCTCCTCCAAGAACAGAAAGCAGATTAGCCCCCCAGTCTGGCACAGGCCAACTTTCATAGAGGCTAAGCTCACAAACAGGTACTATGGGAAAGAATAGGCTCTACCTTTCTTCTCCACCTGTCCTGGTTGGGTTTGTACTTCTCACTGAAACATTGAACTTAATGGTGCAGTCACCTCCAGGCTGTGTTATAAGTCACATAAAATTAAAATGTGGTTTTCAAACACGGGATAGTGACACAAACTGTAAAAATAGAACTGGCACTTTTCAAAAGCTTTTGGCTGAGCATCTTTTTCCTAAAAGACTTTCTAGGCAATTACACTGTGGAGCTAAGAGTGGAAATACCCACAATAGTGGTTACAGCTGTGTGAGTCCATCTGAATCCCTTTCACACGGAAATCTGCTGACTTTCTTATTGATGAACATCATTCACATGCTTCAAGGCAAAACTGAGTAAACAGTGACCTCTAGGTGAAGAGTCGCCTGGTCATGAGCATTGCCATGACATCCTTCATGCATGATCTTGCAAGAGAATAGGAGGGCTGGGGTTCAAACAAACTAGCGAAGGCAAAATCAGTGAAAACACTAAAGATTTTTGATCAGCTCCTAAGAAAATGGTTGAGTAGCCCTCAGCCCCTGGGTTTGCAGTGATACAATTTATTGGGACATGCTGGAATTGACAACACTATGTAATTGAAGTTGAGCTTCTAATCATTGGTGAATGTCATGAAGATTTTCTGAAGCAACTTTTGTTCTCTCTCAAGAAAAGGAACTTATTTCAAGACTGAGAGTCTTCATTATGCTGTACCTAAATCCGACATCCTCTATTCAAACAAAATCCCAGAGTGGGGAAAGGCTGGACCTATACTATGAAATTAAACCATGAGAGGGCATATTGCTAGGCACCGGTAATGTGATCATGTACTTAAACTACAAGAGCAGTAGCTAGCTTTCGGCCTATGGCAGCTAGCACTCTCCCAAATGACTCCTGGGCATGGCTTAGGCAGTGCACATGCAGCCATCCCATTTTGGAGGCTTAGACAGATGAGCTTATTCCATTTCAGAAGAGACAGGATGGAACGAAGTCCATGAAGCTGAGGTCTGACTAGTTACCTAAGAACTTCTTTGTTCCCTTCTGCAATTTCATGTTTAGTTCAAATATCCCCATGATTATAAATCCAGTATTATTATCTTTGTATAACAAATGGGAAACTGATAATCTAAAAGCTAGATTATCAGAAAACATTTCAGCTCTGAAACAGCCTTGTAAATCTGACAGATTTGCCAAGACTATACAGAAAGGAAACTGATGGAGCGGGTTATTGAACACAGGTCTCCTGTGTCCTTTACTGGCGCTATCGTCAACGGGCCATCCTTCCTTCCCTTCAGTGGAACAGACTATATGCTGTGGAGATGTTTCTAGTATGAACAGATTCTGAGGTCACCATAAACAAATGAAACTAGACAATTCTAGTAAGAAAACATCAAGAGGTATGCTTTTAAAAAAAAAATTTTTGTGTGTGTGATGATACTAATGTACAATGGGAATCAGAACACAGGCTGCTTAGACCACTCTCCCAGGAATGGCAGTAAAGATATTATTTTAGTACGGCTAAGGCAAATAATAATAATTGAAGAAATACATTGTTCATCTGTTGACATGTAATTAATTATTGTGCACAGCTCAGCAGAAGATGATGTTTGAAATATTGTCCCAGCACATACCAGGTGTCCTGCTTTCACGGAAAAGAAAAATGCGGGTATAGCACAGTATAATGTCTCTCAGATTATCTCAGCTCTATAGAAGACAAAGGTTAATGATGGATGCCTATAAAAAAATGCAACAGACTATTCAGCATTCCCAGACTTTCAGACAATGACAATTTACAGTGAGTTAGAGAGACTACACAGAACATGAGAGTTTTTTCCTCATACGAACACCAATCTTGCTCTGGAGATACGGATATCTCTCTCTAACAAAATCTGTATTGTCATCAAGAGAAGAAATTAATGGGGTAACATAAATTTCCTATCAATCAACTGTATTTATATAGGGAGATGTATAAAAGCACACCCTCATGCAATACCTACTTCTAGGAAAGGACTTGCAGAGCAACAAGCTTTGCTTCACTCAATTTTGGGCTCACATAAGACACTGTATTTTAAGTTTGGATGCTTCTTTAGAAAGCTAGGAATGTTAGGAAAGCTATCCTTTGTACAAGAGTGTATAGAGCCAGTGTATCTCAGGATTTAGTGTTTACAATCCTAATTCCACATATATCAGCAAAAATGCCCAGCCAAGTCCCAGTATATGCTACTTTTCACAGTAAATTGCTATTGAAACTGATGAGAAGCAGTGCTAGGACCATGCCCACCCATCAAGATTGCTACATTCCAGTGGAAAGCTTTAATCCTATAGGCATCTTTCTTTCTTGATAGCTTTATGATTGAATCTTAATAATTTCAGATTATAATTCAGTATTTTAGCAGAGGCGACAGAGTACGCATGTTGAAAATTGTATAGAAGAACCACTATGTAGCAGGTATGTTGAGCTGTAATTAGCTAATGGACAGATCTGCCAAATTTACCAGGATGTCAAGTTTACTTCTGAACAGCAAAGACAACTTAAAAACATTTTAACCCTTTCCAAAAGACTGAAAAATGTAAATTCAAAGCAAAGGACCAACGAGGCCACTTAACACTGTATTTGATCAAAAGGAATTGGTGCCAGACAGTTCAACAGACACAGACATGCATGCAAATCATTCCCTTCATCACCGGGCTATCATTAACCACAAGGAGACGTAATGCATAAACTCAAATACACGTCATTTGTTTCCTAAAACTATGACAAAGGAAAGTCCTGCTCAAATATATAGCACAGTATATACCTTTGTGAATGAAGCAAAGTGGTTTCCACAGAGACATACACTAGAGGAGAAGGGAGAGGAAGATATTTTTCTTAATTTTCCCCCTCAGTTTCTACCCCAGGTTTTACTAGTGCTAGCCTTTCCAATATCAGCAGACATGTACTCTGAGATTCCCTCTCTCCCTCCTCCCCAACACAGAAGTAAAATATGTATTTAAAGTAAGAATAAAATTCCTGTGGATTTCCGAAGGTACTGACTCTATTCAAGTTAACAGCTGGTGAATAACACCATGGCTATCTCATCTTGATAATGATAACTGCTTTATAAGGTGAGAGTCTTACAGTTACAATTAAATTTTATAGTTTATTACTTTTTAATCCTCTAGCATTCTTATCAGATATTCTGTTTTATTTTCTTTCCGAGTACATCATATATAATTATCTAGGCCTTTACTATCCAAGTTTCTGCACTACTCAAAATTTAGTCGTATTGGTACAAGATAGTTGTGGAATTTTACTCCATATAATTCAAAACTGAGTTCCCCTAACACTTCTGGTGCTCTAGTCCCTCGTTTCACGATTGTAAGAGCATGCAAGTCTCCTGGTGGATTATTGAATTTGCTGTTTCTGGGGATATATCTGTAGAATGAAAAATTCCTCTAAATTAATATTCAAAATAGCATTGACTATTTTTATGATACTCCAAGCAGTTCTGAAGTGTTTAACCAGCTAATTTTAGTAGCTCTCTCTTAATTGCATTTTTAATTTCTCCTGCTATCTTCCTGGAATACTGTTATTTATGCTAAGCAATATTTACTTAAACTATTGCCTTTAGATAGCTTGTAAACATAGAACATTTGCTATTCATCTCACTTGAATTTTAAAAATAAGGGCTTATATAAAATGGCCACTTATTAGATGAATCCAGGAACCTCTTCCAAGAACTCTATGGACAAACAGATTTATAAGGTGAAAACTGGAAAGTACAATGCATCTCTTACAGCCAAAAATTCTATCTCAAACCAGATGGATGCAGGAACCACATTCATAAGCCAATAATCTTTTTATTGCCATAGTTAAGACTTGTGTCTCCCCAGTTTACAGTCGAGAGCTAGTTTGCTGGGCTACAGAATTGCAATGCTCAATTTTGGTCCCGTCCCAGTTACGTAGATGCCCTTATGGTTCCATCACTGCTATTATATCCAACTGTTTGGATCATTATTTTTGTTTCTGCTATAGCTGTGACTTATTACTCCCGGCTGCAAGTCACGAAGTGATGGAAAATGCAGAGGTGGCACCGTTTGATATTTCTTGTATTGTTGAATAGACTTCCTCTGGGCCAGACACAGACTTGGGAGCTGATACCTGCAATTATTTTTTTAAAGAAAATGCTATGTTATTATTGCTGTCTTAAAGATTTTCCTTATTGTCATCCATACGAAGTTTGACCTTTGTATATGTAAATTTACGGATATAATACACTTGTCAGTTTGTGGCTTTACTATACACGAATTATGACTAAATTCCAACTCTACTTAATTCCCTTTTCTTTCAGCCTTCCATACAGCTTCAAAGTCTTAACTGTAGATATCCATTTTTTCCAGTCCGCTATTTTTATGGCTAAGCTGACCCCTGTACTGATCCCCCTCAATGGACTAATCAATATAACCATTAAAAAAAAGACTAAAATTGAAGATTGAACAGAAATTGAATTGGACATTTGAATACTGAAAGAATTTATTAACTGATTCATAGTGTCTTCACATACACAGATTACAAAATCAAAACCTTATGGTTTCACTCATGGCTTTGCATGCATGTTAATAGGCATTCATATCACATGTCCTTTGATGCACAGTAACTCTTAATGAAGTCTAAGTATAACATAGCCTTTCTGAAAAGTGAGGGCACATTCAGCAACATGCTACTAAAAATCTTGACCTAGATTACATAGAGAGAATTTAGTTTTGGTTTAAGCCTGTTATGTATTTTCTTTTGAATTGGTATTGAACTAGTATTAGTAAGCATGCTGGCCTCTTTTGAAGGCTTTTCAGTTTTTCTTCTTTTCTTTCACAGAACTGCAGAAGGTTTGAAGTTGAAAGGCATCTCTGGAAGCAATCTGGTCCCACCACCCCGCTCAAGCAGAGTCAGTCAGAGCAGGTTGCCCAGAGCCATGTCCAGTTTAGTTTTGAATATCTCCATGAATTCATACTCCACTATCTCTCTGGGCAACCTTTTCCAATGTTTGTCCACCCTCATAGCAAAAAGGTGTTTGTTTGTGTTCAGAGGGAATTTCATGTGCTTTAATTTGTGTCCATTGCCTCTTGTCCTGTCTCTGGCACTACTGAGAAGTCTGACTCCCTCATCTTCTTTCTGTACCACTGTTTATACACAGGCACAATATCCTCCCGAGCCTTCTCTGCTCCAGGCTGAACACTCGCAGCTCTTGCAACTTCTCCTCTGCAGAAAGATGCCCCACTCCCTTAATCATCCTTGTGGCTCTGTGTTAGGCTCGCTTCATTAAGTCTATGTCTTTATTGTCCTGGGGAAACCAGAACTGAACATTACACTCCATACCATACATGACATTTTACTGTAGTCTACCAAAAGCTCTGCACTGAGAGAAACACAGTTCTTTTCACCATGAAAATAATTCTGCTGACAGTGGTTTCTGTTTCTGATAAGGTTATTACTATTTGTTGCATACCTGTAGAACCAATGGTCTTGACTGGATCACGGATACTTAAAGGTAGAATCACAAAAAGAATTTTAATTTAGTACACATACATTCTTATTAATTTCTTCATCAGGATCCCAATGTTCAATTCCCAACTTGCAAGTGTAGGCAAAATATGCTTTTATCTATAGAAAAATAGGGTGTAGTCTGGAGAAGCTGAATAATTTGCTGATGATCAGTCTTGGCTACGGTGATGAATATTTATCGTTTTCCCTTAATAGCTGTGTTTAAAGAATCTCCTTCTTGCTTTTGATGATTTATATCTAAAAAGAACTCAACTGCTTTCATTTCTCTTATTAATGAAGGACAATTGTTTGAAATATTTTTCTACTACGTCCTGGAGTTTTACTCTGTTCTGAGATTATAGACACCCTGTTCATACACCTCCAACAAAATACCTCTTTTCTCAGTGGGAGTTTTCACATGACTGAAATATTGATGAATCAGAGTTCTTCTCATCAGTCTGTACAGTTTCTGGTATAGGAGTAAAACAAGAAAGATGTCCGGTCATCCAGTATTTCTACTATTTTATCCTTTTAGCTACTGGCAAATAAAGGACATTGTGTAAGGACATATTTCAGTACTTCAGGCTCTCCAAGAGTTATATTTTGAAAAGTTTCCAGAAAAACAGTAAGAGCAACACTAGTACAGAGGGTAGGCCTTGCATGCTCTTGTATCTATCGTAAACATGATTACACAGAGTAAGGGTATATTGGTTTATTATCCTTTTAAAATTAACGGTTTCTAAACATCAGAAAAGTTCTTTGAATTTCTACTGGGAAGCAGTTGCTTTTTTTGGAGTCTGCATGGCTGAAGAGCTCAGTACCACTTAGTTTTAATGAAGGAAGTTTTGCTTCAATTTTTAGTTAGGGTTTGTTTTGTTTTGTTTCATTTTTACACTAAAAAGATGTGCATCTCCTAATTTTAAGCACTCCAGCCCTTAATCAGGAGGTCCTTAAATATCTGCTTTGTTTTAAGTAGGTACTTTCAGGCTTTCTCAAATAAGACACTTTCTCAAATGATTAAACATATGCCAAAATAAAGTTAGTCATTTGTAAGCTAGAATAATGTATTTGGTTTAACTTTTCAGTAGAGCGCATGGAATGAATAGAACACTTTTCTTTTTTTGGCATGCAAAGACCAACTTCAGTTCCACAGCTAAACACCTGAGGACAGAGCTGCTTTGTTTTTTCCGTCAAACACTTTTCCCAAGGGATTTTTCTGGACGTTTCTTATCTCCTACTTTGTTACCCCAGCATAGTTACAGTCAAAACTTCCTATAGACCAATTGACTTGTTGCCCCAAATATGCGTTCTCTCATGCCACTCTGAATCCAAAGGCATGTTTGGCAAGTTTTTTAGCTGCAAATCCAAAACTGTAAGTATGAAGCAGGAGAAGATGATGAAAGAGCTAGATTTTGGTAAAGGGGAATGATGATTGTTATTCTCAGTTTTCACAAGCTAGTTTTTCCAGATTCCACCAGGGAGCACCGAGTGCCTGCCAGGGTTGATCAGATCCTATTAGACTGACACTGGATCTCTCTGCAATTCTTTGCTAGCTAGAGTTCTTACTATTCAAAACTCTTTAATGGTTTCAGCGCAGGAATGGAACTGTATGAAGAATTTAATCTCCATATATCTTTTACTTCTTTCTTTGCAGTCATGGAAATTCTGGTTCTAGTGGCTGCTGTGAAAACAACATCTTACTTGTGATCTTTCTTTAAACTGTAAATCGGCTCAGTAAAATGCTTTCACATCTGATTTGCCTATTCTTGATTGGTGGCAGCCCACAAATAGTAGCAATCTATATGCATCCACAAAACTCTACGAAGTGATTCTATAGGTAAGTATTGAATCAATAAGACAAATATCGTACTTCAAACAAAGTTAAAAAAAAAGAAAGAGGAGTCTACTATTAACCTCAGTGTTCATGACTGGAAGTTACTTGCTTGTTTGTGTGAATGAAATAAAAAGTTTAAAGATTATGCACAATTATACCACTACGTATACAGTTGTCTTTAAGTGCGGCCTAGTTCAAAGAACTAAGACTGCTCTTCAATTCAATTTACAGAAGTTACTCTGAGCTAGAATTCAATAATCATCTAATCAGGGTGGTTATAATTCTATGTTTCAAAGCAACAGCATATATCAATGTTCAAGTGTTGCCTGTATTAATGATTAAGAAGTTTAATAACCTGTTATTACTTTTACTCCAATTTTTATTCATTTAACTAGCCATAATTTTTATTGTATAATATCCAAACAGTACATCATCTTTAAAAAAAGTAAAATTGAAGACATCATGCAAAAATAAAAGAGGAAAGAAAAAAAAAAATCCCTTCATATGACAGTCTCTTGCAAAAGCAAAATACAGAAAAATCATACCAATGAAATTCATCCGTAATTCCTTACTAATTCTTTCATACTTATTAATGACACGATTTCTCTTCAGACTATATTTATTCCCAATGTAGATAATTTATTTTGTCAATAGTTTCATAAATTTTTATAATTTAAAATAATTCTCTTTTGGAGGAATGAGTCCATGGTGTGCCTTAACTGCCAATAATAAAAGCTGAGCAAAAATTAAAGTTTATTTGTGATATCTTCTTTCAAAGTATTTAACAGATCACAATATCAACATCTCACAAAAAAGATTTTCCTCAGGTAAGATGACATTTTTCATAAGGTTTCGATCTTCTTTCTGAGCCGCCATCTACTGAGCTGTCACATTCTTGCTGTGAGGTTTGTATTCATAGGCTCTTGCAAAGAAGACTTCATCGACTTCAAGGCAGCAAGAGAAGCAGATGTTATCCAAATAGCTTTATTTTTCTGGACATAAAGAGAAGGGAACTGCATGCGTCATTCGAAAACTATGTTTAAATTCTCTCATAAGACCTTTTAAATTACAGTTAATAAATGTTCCAAATCTTGCCATGCTTCACTAAAAACCCATTGCAGTTCTACACACAAAATGTCTATGTGGAAAGTACGTGTCTTCATTGTTTTGATTCCCACATGATCCACTCACAGCTTGTTTTAGAAAATTATGTGAGAAAGAAAAAATAATATCCTATATGTTTTTGTACGGACATGTACAGCTTTATTGTCCTCTGAGTAGGGTAAAAGATTTCAAATTATGAAATATGCCACATGAAAATACCTGAAGGAAATTGCCCTTTTTTTATTTTTTGTGACAAGTTATAATATTTCCTGATAGTTTAAAAACTTGTATGACATTAGGATCTTCCCTGTGTTTTATAAAAAGATTCCAGTTGCTGAATGCATGAGATAGAGAAGTGGCAAGCAAAAATGCATGCTAAGAAAATGGAGAAGAGAGGCAAAGTCTGCTAGCTTTTACCACTTACAGGTTCTCCTTATCACAGCACAACTAAATCTCAAAGATTACATATTGGAATTAATATAAGAGTTTGGAAACATCATTACAATACAACCTCTGTCAAATGAAATGTGATATTCAGAACAAGAATTCAAAAAACACCTGAATTCTGTTAAACTGTAAACTGTTAAATTCTGAAAACTGTAAAATTCTGTCCTAATACTTTCCTATGCAGAAATGAAAGTACTTGTAATAAAACCCATGCCTGGACGGATGAGTTTTAGTCCCTTTAATAATTTTCATTTTAATATTTTTAGTGATACACTGAGATGCATCAAGAATGCATCATGCTGTGATCAGGAAGAGTTAGCAAAGCACATTAGAAAGGCAGGAACAGCCAGGAGGAAAATTCCCTTGAATATAACCTGTAATAGGAAAGAAGTTTACTTTGTGGTCATGCAGCTTAAGCGTAATTTTTATATGCTGCAGTCTTTTTTGCTTTGGAAACCATCCTCACATTATCTTTGGAAAGCTGCATGGACACCAACAGAAAAGATAGATCATATTCATGCAATTTCCAAATTCAGGTCTTTGCAGGCACGTGTGGGCATTACCTCACAATGGCAGCCTGGGAGGAAGGACTGTGCATTCAGACTCATGGTACTCCCTAAGAAGAAGAAATAGGGCCAACTCATTAAGCTCGTCATGCAGCAAAGACCGTAACTGTTTCTCTAAGAAAGCCATAAAATGCACTTACTGTCTTCACAGTAATACTACACATAGAATCATAATATCATAGAATGGTCTGGGTTGGAAGGGACCTTAAAGATCACCTAGTTCCAATTCCCCTGGACTTGCCGATCGTGAGTGGCTCACCTCATGTGGGAGCAGCACCATCTGACAAGACTTGCCCATCTGGGAACCCCTCAATGTAACCCAGTCTCTGCCCCTGTGTTACTTCTGGAGTTGACGGGCACCTGTCCTTCCCAGTTTTCCAGGCCCATGTTGAGCTTCCAGCTACTCCCCCACCCTCCACTAACACCCTGCTTCTCCTGGCTTGGATGGTGTTTGTTCAGGGGGAGTTGTCCTTGTTTCTTCCTGCTTTTTCCTTCTCCGTGGTGTCATTGATGTCAGCTACTTCTTCCCAGGTGGGGGCTCACAAACCCTGTGACACTGGCATTGCTAAACTAGACCCTGAAGTTGTGCACAGTATGCTACTAAAAAAAGGATGGTTTCGCATTTGTGTTTGCTTCAGTGATTGAATCCGACCAAAGGCTCAGAAAGTTCCTACACTCTGCTAAACTTGGCACACAAGAGACCACCTCCAAAGACCAGACTAGCTGAATGTTATCAAACTGTGAGCAATCCCTGTATCACGACTGCCCTGACACACACGCCAGAGGAGTAAATGACATTAGATTAAAAGCTGCCCCTATAGTGGCTGAAGTAATCCATAACTGGGGAAGATATAAGAACAAAGCAGGAGAAGGAAAATAACTGTTAAGATACCACCTCAGAACGGTCAGGATCCCCACAGGACTGAACTGGAAATCCTAAAATGTTTAACTTTCTGCAGGATCATGCTACTACACTTTGCTGTTTTGTCTGCTGGGGAAAGAAGACAGAGCATTAAGTGCCTCAGGAAAGAGGCACAGTGCAGTATGGAAAAGAAGAAGTACATGAGTGCTGTAGATCACAACATACACAGCAAATAAAGCAAAGAAACTATTTGAAACACATCCTACTCTGGAGAAATTCTGATTACCTTGTTGCTTGAAATTTATTCTTAGGTGTTTTTTCAAGACAATTTATGCTACGGAAAACTGCTACGCACTAGAAAAGAAAATGACCTGACAATTGCTTCCTTTTCTAACTCTGGTATGGACAGGGTTTCCCAATTCATAACAGCAAATACAGCTGTTCATACAGCTTCTTTTCACATTCGTTAAACATTGGAAACTTCTTCAGCTTTCTCTCAGTCTAGCTAGCACACTATTAACCTTGCTAATGCCGATACTGCAATTACAAATGCACCTGATTATCAGGAACCTTTTTTTTGTGGACAATTCATATCATCTAAACATCATTCTGGAAGCTTTCAAACAGGAACGGTGTATGTTCTTTGTACACTTGATGCTTGTTTCGTCAAGATGCTGAGGATTTAAGCATAGACTTCAATAACTAGCTGTATGCCAAAGAGCCTTCTTGGTTACCGTATGTCCCTACAGGGACACATCTCTCTACAGCTGTGATGTCAGCTCTCCACATACATAACATGCAACTTCCATTACCATACTTTAGAGAATGTGCTGCAGAAAGTAAAGCACCTCTGAAGGTGCCACAGGTTCCTATAATTCCACAGATTACTCAGATCTGTAAATTCAGAATGCCTAATCGTAACAAGGTAGCTGGGGATCCAGACACCTTGAATCACACTTAATTCAGCCCACATCAAGATAAAGTACAAACAAAATCCATTTCCATACAGAGAATATCTACACACATTTATAGTAATTTGTAATAGCCAAGTGAAAAGAGTGAAACAGGCTTAATCAACTTACACTGAATTATATTGGAAATGTCTCCTGTCTACCTTGTTTGCCTTCTTGACAAGGCAGATATCAAACTTTCAGTTTTCATATATAACTTCCTCCTCATATTGCACTCTTTAAAGAAACTATCAAAGAACATCTCACCTGGATGGACCGTATTCATACCTTTAACTGATTTTTCTCTAGAGGATTCAGAGCTGCAATTTTTCCCTGGAAATCATTGTTTCCTTTTATGCAAGCTGAGCTGTTCTCCTAATTGCAATAACCGTTGCTTCATTTCCTCATCTATGTAAAATATCACTCTGTCAGACCAACTACCTTCTCCTATAGTCAGTGGGCTAATTAGCAATGCTGTAGAGGTAAAATTATTCTTTACCCACTCCACTTAAGTCACCCAAAAATGGGCATTACCACATTTCATGGCAAAGTGCTTTTTGCAATGGTCATTATATTCTATGTTGATCTGTATATTAATAAATGTACTTTTTACAATCTTTAAGCAGGATTCCTCTGAGGGCCTGTGAATAACTACCGTGACAGAAAGGCATTTGTATGTCTAAGGAAATGAAACAAATTCATATTAATCAATTTTAATGAAGCTGTAGTTCTTAAATTTGCATCTACTTTGGATGTGATGGGAGAAATCCTTCAAATTCAAGAGGAGGAAAAGAAATACTCAGGTAATCTTTGCCTCCACAAAAACATCATGTTTACTGTCATGATGCTTTTTAATACTCCATATCCATTGAAGGATAACTCTGTCAAAGTTGCTTGTAGACTCCATGCTTGGTGTGTTACATATTCAACAAACACCTTTGTGTCGCCTCCCACATTGCCCCTTGTGATTGGAAAGCATTTTCTCCAAACTTAGTCAAAGTTTCTGCCCAAGTATTCCTCAGAAGTTTGTGCAGAAGCCACTGCCTACAAAAACTTGACCCTGTCTTGGCTGTTGATGCACCAAGAGCACTGCTGTTCGTTAGCCTCCTTCTACATCCTTGTCTTGCTATATTGGTCTATCACATTTTGTATAATTGATTTGAAAACTTTCATGTGACACAGGGTTTTTTTTTGCTTGGGGTTTGTTTTCCCCCATATTTGTACAGCACTAGCAGAAACTAATAGTTAGGGATTATGGCTTCTGGGCACTTCAGCAAATAACAGCTACCTCTGCATTACTTTTTTAAAAATCTAATGAAAGGTTAGAGTGCATCAATATTAACACTGCCAGACTGATACTGGCAAGTTTTTTGATGTAGGTGCTTTCTACCATGTTAAGTGTCAATCCAGTACCTATGGTCCTTTGAATATCGATCAATCTTTGGTCCATAGCAAGGGCAAAGAGTTGTCAGGTGCTGTGCCATCTGCCTGGGGGGACCTCCATGTCTGAGCTGGAATGGGTCCGACCTCTTCTTTTTGGAAGTCACAAAAACTGAAGAAAAAGCCAGAAGCAAGACATGTTCTGGATGAGTCTTCAGGAAGTTCAGTAACTATGCCACACCAACCACACCTAGCAGGGACTGTTCTGCTCTCTATAAGCTATTTGAAGCTAGATACCAAAAAAAAAAATCAGGGAGTTCTTAGATTGCTTTTCAGTATTGTGTGAAATTTACTGCAGAAATGCTAGACAGCACACCATAACTTCATGAAGTGTCCCAAACTTAAAAATACTTGATGCATCACAAGGAAACAGACATAAGAGTTTTTCAAGGATATATTCCTCAAATATATACTACAATTGTGTTAACGTAGTGTTCAGGTTTCTGGACATTAAATAAGCATAAATACATGTTTAGAATTATTATGACTACAGCCAATAGATAAATTTCATCATTATGGTTACAAAAATAAATAGGAGCTACAGAGACATAGTTAATTGGAGCCAAGGAAGCTGGAAACACTTATTTCCCATATTAAACAACATTCCAATGAAAGATTGGTCACTGAACATACATGAAAAAACATTAATATAAATTACTTATAGGATCTGGATGGAAAGGTTAATTCTGCTTCACAAAGGGTTTTAGTAGTCTATATTTGGTTGCAAACTATGCAAAATATGAAAAATATTTGTAAAGAGGAAAAGAGTACCAGCATTGCCAATCCTGGTTTGTTCCATTTTAGGGCTTGGGTAAGGGCCAGGTAGAGTAAACATTGGTGCTTTTCTTGGACTACAATCCCCAAGGAGGCCAACAGAAATTGAGAGAGAAAGGGATATAGTAAGTTCTGAGGAAAGATGGCTATTGATTTAACGTTCAAAAACTGTGGTACTTCCCTCTTGGTAAGAAAGCTCTGCCTAACATTTCTCTCTTTTATACTATCTATTCAGGAAAATCAGTAGTGCTATTAGCAACACAATTTTTAATGCAGTAAAAACAAAATAAACACAAAAAATAAAACTAAATTGAAAGACACAAATAACATCTAAAAATATTTGTGATGGAAAATTTTCAATTAGTCCACTCTTGTGTAAAATTTTTCTGGAAATTCAGAGGTGGAAAACCAGGCTGCTAGAAGAGATGACCAACTCTTCTGAAGGTTTTTGGTTGTTTTTTTTAAACACATTTACCTGTGTGCAACAAGTAGGGTACAGAATGTGGGAGTGCTGAGAATGGGTGTTGAGCTCTTTGGCTTTCCCTCTGCACCCTTGCTTGTCTCCTTCCTTAATCCCAGTTTGATGAAGTAACTGGAAACATGCAAAGCAAACTGATTCAGGCATCAGCTTCACAGCTGCTTGGAGATCACCAAAAGACAACCGCTGCCGCAAGTATCTAGCAGGATGCCCTGTGTCTAGCCCAAAAATACAGGCCAAGTGCTGCACTTGCAGATTGGATCTTATTTTCCTGAACAGTCTCAAGACTGTTTTTCTGGAGTTTATGATTTCTGGAACAGCAAAAAGATTTTTCGTATTGCCAATAGTCAGCATTGGACTGAATTAAAAGATAATTGAAAATACCGTGGTGAAAGAGAAATCAACAACTGTATTCTGGGAAATGGCTAATGAACATTCACGTCAGAAAAAGAAAAAAAAGAAATAAAAATGAGAACTGGGAACGTCAGTCTGTTATCTTGGAGAAAAGTAAAAACGTGGAAGTGGTCAAGGCATCATAAAATTAAGACTATCTGGAACCGTTATAGTCTACATTGGCCTATTTTTACTTGTCAAATGCTTTTTTCCTTCCAGAACGAATAAGAACTCCTTCCCATTCTCATTCTGCGGGTTTGGACTGACCCCCTCCAAAGGAAATGCTCAGTTTGCTTTGCTGCTCTGAAATCCTAAGGGAGGAGGGAATCTCAGTTCTGCTGTGTTAATGAGCTGAAGGTTTCCAGCCAGGAGCCCCGCCGATATCAAGTGTAGATTAAAGCAGTCTCAAAACACAACTTGTACCCTGTTTATCTGTTCCATCCCCAGGAAGCTGAAAGCAGCTTGAAAACAGCCCACTAAAACCTTATCTTGTTCCTTTCGCTGCAGCACTCTCCCTCCCTCCCGCCCTCTTTCTCTGGGTACCGAGAGTGGATTTAGCTTGAGTTGCTCTCTTCAGTTCAGTGATGAATTTTTCTTCTTCCAGGAATTGTATCAGAATTGCAAATGGTCCCTTTCAGACAGAAGAGAAGATAAAGCAACTCCAGTATCACAGAAAGTAAGTTCTAAGGCTACTTGTAACTAAAAAAAAATTTTAAAAATGCTATCTCCCAGGTATTGGGCATCTTTTTGGATATTTCTTGAAGTTTCAGGCAGAATGAGAGTTGTGTAATGTTTTTCTTAAAGTACTAACTTTTGGTTACTGTTAGGGAAAAGACAGACCAAAAAAAAATAAGGAGAATGGGGACTTTTTGGCAAATACATACTGTAAGGAAACAAAAAGAGCATTTCACACGTTTAATTCCAAGCAACTTCACTCTCCTGAACAACTTGCTTAGTATTTCAAACAGGCAAAGTGCCATACATCTGGCACTTTGATCATTAACACTGTTCATTGTTTTGTTACAGCAGAGGTTGTTATTTCTCAAGAAGTTATAAATGGTTGAAGAGGTGTACAGTAGTTTTATCCACAACATGGTGAAAATTACTTTTAGCACATGTAGAGGCTCAGGGTTATTTTTTAAGCCACAGCCACAGAATTGGAGAGGGGATTTCAGTAGCACTTTGGCTGCCTCCACACAGATCCCCAAATGAATCATTCACATTACCCATTTCTGCAAATATCAGTATTTATTAACTGGGAAGTGATTTTCTGAGGCATGATTGGTTATACACCATTTGAAAATCTAAGGCCAAGGTACTAGGTCAAAAACTGGACATACCTCTGTTTCAAATAAAAATATTTTGAATCAGGCATGCCACAGTTGTTCCACATTGGTCTTCCAGAGAGTAATGCTCCGTTGCAATCACCATGTTGCACTACATTTGACATTGACAGACTGAAGTAATGATTTCCACTCATTCTTTTAATGTTATTAAAAATGGTAGGACATTAATACTTTACATGTATTTTAACAGAGATAAGTAATTCCATTAGATACAACTATTTAAATAGTGTCTCATAAGGACTGAAGTTCATTCACACTCAAATGGCCTGCATTATATCAGTTGCTTTCTGGTACGGAAATGTGACATTTCTTCATGGATAAGAAGTCTTGCTTTGGTAGCTTCTTCAGCCCAGCTATTTGCTAATCCCTCAGTGAGTTATGTATGTGCTAGGACCTACCCTTAGCATTTAGTAACATTAACAAGTTTATTATTATCTGCTGCTTTTTTTAGGCATCAAACACAGACATTTTTAGCCTACATTCTTTTAATTGCCGTTTCCCATTCTCCATTACCCTTTTGAAGTTATATTCTTAACTTCACAATGCAGGCAATTGAAATTAACAAGCACTCCTTTTCTGCTCACTTTCCAAACTCAGAACAAGTTTTTCTGTGAGTCTTTTTCCAGTCTCTCAAGCAAAAAACAGTCTCTGGAGGAGGGCCAGGCTTTCTACAAGGACAAAAGTCAGAAGAGAACTCGGGTACAGCTTTTAGTAACAAAAAATAAAACCCACCTGTAACATTCTGAAACATTCTGATTGTCGTATTTCTTCCCTCACATATCAAGAATTTATTTCCAAACGGGTAATTAAGAACATGATAATTGAAGCCAGGGAATGCAAGATTTCATTTCATTTCTCAACAGGAGGGGAGTTTGGAACGGGCATACTGTTTGAGAATAAGCAAATAAAAAAAATGATCTTTTTGAAAATGAAAACTGTCAAGCAAAGCCAAAAAGTAATAGGGGAATAATAATGTTCACACTGATGCCAATACAGCCAACATGGCAATATGTTACACACTGCAAGTTGCATTGTAGTCAGGGATGCAATTTAGACACATTGTTTGTAAATTTTAAAACATATATATATATATATAATTTATAAATTTCCCACTCTGAGAATTTCATTTTGTTTATTTCTTTGTCATACAAAATTATAGCAGACTGGACGCTTTCTTCATTAGGAAGATTTTCAAAAGCTCAAACAAGCAGGTATTAGTTGGTATGAGTACTCAACGTGAGCTAATGCATTTGAGGGTAATACGTCTGGTATTAACTGCCATACATTTTTGGTTTCAGAGATAAGGATTTCTGCATTGCACCCCAAAGCAAGCTGACAGCTTGCCTGGACACATAAAGAGGATAAGCAATTACGCACATACCTGTACAGTGTAAGCCAATATTTCCACTACAAAGGAATTGACATGCTAATCATAATGTAAAAGTTCACCAGATTATAGTCAAGTTTTTTTGTTACCACACAGGCAAGAGCAATGTTCCTAAATATTTTTACATTTTATTTTCTCTTCATTTTCATAGCCATAGATTAACCACTGCATTCACATACGAAATTAATTTGATTTTTTTAAAATAAATGGTGTGTTCAATGTAATTATCTTGCATGCCTGTGGTATCCATATACACAATAGCAAAAAATGTGGCTTTGATTCTAGTCACAGACACAGGATGTAGTCTGTCTAGACCATCAAGCAATGTACCTCTAAAGTGAGAGTTTTACACGTGAGATTTCATCTCTGAAATGGAAACTGCTTCAAGAATATTGGCCAGAGAAGGCAAAAACTAGATTCCTTTACACTGTCCTTTTTATTTTACCCACTCACTCTTCTAGTTAGTTGACTGGAAACCTTATAAGTAGGGTATTTGCAGTCTATTGGATAAGCCAGTTTTTCCTGCAAGATGTTTCATGATCAGATACCACTTTCTTTCCTCTAACACCATGGAAAAATGCATCTTTTTCATTAGAAGTCTATAATTCATGTTCACGACCAAATTCATTGAAATCAACACAGATCACAGAAACTGAAAGTAATTATGTAATTCAAAGTTTTACGTCCAATCCCATGACAAAGTTATTAACTTGCAGATCTAAGTTCATAAGAACTTTCAAATGACAATTTTTCTGATTTTTCCATTAACTCTACTTAATTTAATTAATGAAGCATGCAATCAGATACGCTGAATCTTGGGCTGGGAGATGTCAGAAATCTTCCAAAAATCATAAGTTCAAGGACTCATTTTGTTTTCTCCATGCCTTCTCACCTGATCTTTTTGTAATTCTGGCCCATTCCCGTATTTGATAGAGTTTCTAGTGCAGCCAGTGTCTCCCTCTTTTGCAGGAGGGAGACAGGCATTTTGGTGATGTGGCTAGCAAGGCAACTCCCAATAGGTGCACCATATACAATCCTTTCTGTTTCCTTTAGCAGCTCACCCAAACCCTTCTCAGAGTCACAGAGCAGCTGGTGTCTGCCCTCACCCCCAATCCAAATCCTCAGTGAGAGCAGCCTGCCCAGCACTGCCAGCCCACCCGGACCCGCTGATGCCAGTGGGGCTGCTGGGTCAGGTGGAAAACCTACTGTCGCAGTGCAGCTCAGGTCTAAAGGAGCCAAAACATACCAAAATAATCAGAATTCAGACAATAAAGAGTCCGGAACCCTCTTAAAGCCCTACACTACTTGAACATCCTTGTCTTTAATCTTCCATACCAGGGAAATAATAACAGAGGACTCTCAGGAGATGGGTAGATTTGGCAAAGTGTATATACAAATGCTGTGAATAAATTGTGCCCTCATTGATCCTGTGGACTAGACATCAACCTCTTTAGAAAGGTCTACATGGCTACAGGAATTTCTGGCAGGTTTCTGTCTCTAGAGTCTATTAATATTGGTCTGAATGCAAATATCAGTCAGGGCCTGGCCTGCCAGTGGCACCAAAAAAATCTGAAAGATCTCGCACAGGGTATGTATTTCAAATACCTCTAGATATAAGGACAGCCAGTGCAGCCAAGCAGGGACAGGTGAGGAAAGGTATCAGCAGCAACCTACATCTCTTTGCTGTGGTCTTTAAGGCACCCAAGCAGCGAGACTGCCTTTCTTTCTTCTCAGGGGAAAGAGAGAGCACCTGCCTGTCAAACATACATCTCACCAGCAGAAAGAAGGGAAAAAAGAGGAGCAAGTTTTAAGGTAGGAGTGCTGAATAGGGGCCGTTTAGGAGAAAGAGACAAGCAGGGAGGGTGAGTGAGAAGCAGCCAGGCAGAGAACATGTGAGTGCCTGCGTGTGTCCTGGCAACAGCAAGAGAAACAACTAGTCACTTCACAGAGAAAGCCAAGTCCGGGATCTGCCAAAGATACTGGGCGATTTGTCTGACCAACAGAGCTGTCAGTCTAAGTGTTCATTTAATTTGACAAAGCAAAAAAAAAAAAAAAAAGGAAACTAACCACTTTCAGACTGAAAGGCATTGCATTTCTTATGTTTTAAGTAATATTTGTCTAAAACCACTGACCTTGAATACCTTCAGAAGGAGCTAGTGAGATCTGAGGCCCTGCTTTTTGGATACCCACATGGCATCAAAATGACTGATTTTCAGCAGATTCTGTACCTCTAAATATAAGACAGTAGGCATCCAGTGAAGACGATACTTTCACTAGATGAAAGATTTTCCAATTCAGATATGGGGAAAAATCATAGAAATATATTTCATGTTTCCCACTGACAAGAGTAAGCTTTTTTATAAAATTAGACCAATTAAGAAATAATTTTGCCACAGCTGACAGTTTTATTGTTCTTTACACATTAATGATTTAAAAAATGTTATCTGTCTTTCATTCATTTTGCCACCCTTCTTTTCTACTTGTGACAATTCAATTGCTTCAGAACCATGCTTTGTTCATGTGTCATAAATCAGACAAAATAGAAGTTGAAAGAAATGGAAAGTTATTAAACAAATACTAATATATTCAGAAAGGGGAGATGGAAAAATTTCCTTCACCTTCAAGTGATTTACAGAAACTGCTTTCTGGCAAGCCACTTTGGCACAACTACCCTTTTGGATATCATCACTGGTAACAGACTGGATGTCTACTACAGGTCTTCAGGAGTCCCATGAACTTCCTGTTGAAAATTCGGAGCAAACACAAGAAAAGTATCTAAAGTAACACTCCTTATTTTCTAGTTCTGATGCCTGGAGAAATTAGAAGCTCATACGTTATCCCAAGCAAACAGCTATTGGTCTGTGTTCTCTAAAATAGTACTTTCTTGCTGGGAGTACATGCTTATTCCACTGGCTGCTTGTGACCCTAGTCACATGGTTAGATCAACAGCCAAATCTTTACTCTTACCTAAGAGTCAAAATGCTTGTTTTTCAGAAAATTGTCACTGAAGAAGATTTGATGGATTATGCCTTTGACAGGTAGTTGACAGAACACTGCTGAAAAAGCAGTTTACCCTTTGGAAAAGAAAGTGACACTTCTCAACATTTCCCTAGTATTTTTTGAGAGGCCCATTAAAAAAATCATTTTCATTTAGTCCTGAGAATGCAGCTGGAAACAGTTGCTGCTCTGATTTTATATTTATTCAGGGTGTGTTTGTGAGATGTGCGTGTGTATATACACATGCATATATGCATTTTTGCAGAACAGAAACATCTTGAGTTATAGCAGTTCCACATTGGGGTTCCTCTTGTTACCTTAACATATGAGACTCAACTGATGTGTCGAGCCCTGGTTTCAGGTGTTTGACAGGTTCACGCAGTCATCCACATCACAGAGATACTGCCGGTGTCTTCCTTTCACCTCCTATCCTGTTTAAGCCTGGAATTATGGTTTAAAAATTTTTTGAAAATCTCAGTAAGAGAGTTCTTACAAAACTAATCTGAGTAGCAGGTAGATGAGGCTGCATACCTTACCAATCACTGCAGCCCAAAAGAAAATAGGGCTATATGATTTTCACTAGTCAGGATCTAGCATAACTGAAACAGAGGTGGATTAAAACAAATTCTTCCTTGCCATGTTATGCTAACGCGTGGGAAGCAAAATGCAAAATTTGAGACTAAGTACAAGCAGAGTGAAATGAAACGTGTATTCAGAAGTACTCAAGACATAGGCCACCTGTGTAAATGGCTGGAAACATCTCATTCCCCATTATATTTGCTTTCTTTTATCACACCAACTCAGTCCACATCAAGAGACTAATGGTGACAGTCATTAACAGGTTTCTCTGTGCAAATAAACTTGCTTTTGTATTTTAACTGTCCTACTTCCAAGTAAAGGAGAACACAAGCTATTTGGTGTCTTTAACTTACCCATTCTGGAAACATTCTATAAAGCAAGTTCTTTGACATTTAATATATATTATTGATGTAGAAATTCAGAACTCCTGGATTTAGAGACAGGCAGTAAGATTTTTTCACCATCCTAATATAGACAAACCAATTCACAATGTACCGACTACAGACTATGAGACAAGACACTTTTTCAGATTTCATTCAGAGAAATCATTATTCTACAAGAAGCTGCACAAGATCTGTTGCCTTTTTAGTGACACAATTAAGGGTCCTAACTTCAATCCCACTGTCTCCTTCAAAACAAACAGAAGGTTGTGCATGAACTGCTCTGTGACAGGGATCTGTTCTTCACATCCCTGTGGTTCTTTCTGCTCTCTCTGTGGGACTTACTCTATGAAGCAAGGAATACACAGTGCTTCTTCCCCTATCAAAAAGATCAGCTTCTGACCTCCACTTTACTTTCACCTTCACACACTGCACCAGAAACATAAATAAAGTGAGAGTCTATTTACAAAGAATTCAATGTTTCTCTCTTGGAAGAAGTTCTTATATCCAGATGGTGGCATTTTACTAGAAATCAGTGTGTGCTGGACACCGAGCACAGGGGGCAAAGGGAGGTTAAGTTCAGGGAATAAAACACTAGAGATCCTTCCAGCAGTATACTGAACCTTGTCTGTGGTATACTAGACAGATATTATTATAAAAGGTGAAATAAACTCATAGAACTCTTTAGTTAATCAGAACCACTACAAAACCCAAAAGCATCCTTATTCATTTTACACTGCTGAGTGCAGAAGGACACAACAGCGCCGGCACCCCCCTACCCAGCCTTGACACTTACAGTCTGGTACATGAGGAACAATCTGTATCTTTCAACCAAGTGAAGCCATCCCTTGAAAAGTTCTATTCCCCAGAATGTGGAAGAATTAAAGGTGTCTGTTACTGATTTTCAGTCTTCCAAACAGAAAAGAGCTGCAATTTTTTTTCAGAATTTATGACTAAACCACGTGGAAAAAGTGTCAAGCTAAAGACAGAGCTTCTATCCCTTGCTTCTATTTCTATTATCCTCTTAGCTTTTTTAAGACCATGTTTACCATCAGCAAAAGGTAGACTTTACATCAGTAAGCCAAAAAAACCCCCAAGTAGATTCTCATTTCCATACCTGAAAGATAAACATTTCTGAATACCGCATAAGTGGGTAAAATTTGTCACCTCCAGGCAACCTATGAAGTACAAAATTAAGCTGTTTGCAGGCTCTAGTATGAAGAAGAAAGGTCAAAATGGCTGTAAACTTCTATTAGTCAAATAAGACACACTCAAAGACAGACGTTTCTGACTCATGCAGCCATGCTGTGTGCCCATTTCCTCTCTCTCAATAAACAACGCAAGACTAAGTACATTGGAAAAATTTCTATAATTCCGGGAATGCAGCAGAACTGCCATTCTCTTCCCTTTTCTACAACAATAGCTCTGGAGCCCTCAGCACAGGAAAGACATGGACCTGCTGCCGTGGGTCCAGAGTATGGCCACAAAAATGGTCAGAGGGATGCAACAGCTCTCCCGCGAGGAAAAGCTGAGAGAGTTGGGGTTGTTCAACTTGAAGAAGGGAAGGCTGCGGGGAGACCTTACTGCGGCCTTTTGGTACTTAAAGGGGGCCTATAGGAAAGATAGGGAGGGATATTTTACAAGGGCATGTAGCAATAGGACAAGGAGGAATGGATTCAAGATGAAAGAGGGTAGATACGGATTAGATATGCAGAAAAAATTCTTTACTGTGAGGGTGTTGAGGCACTGGCACAGGTTGCCCAGAGGAGCTGTGGCTGTCCCCTCCCTGGAAGTGTTCAAGGCCAAGCTGGATGGGGCTTTGAGCAACCTGGGCTAGTGGAAGGTGTCCCTGACCAT